>Ga0315548_1002150_pt1 | contig 15575 bp, 13 predicted proteins | sample SalMarSW160110MG_2_FD_202540 | JGI IMG/M metagenome (GOLD analysis project Ga0315548, IMG submission 202540) | Salt marsh sediment microbial communities from the Plum Island Ecosystem LTER, Massachusetts, United States - Salt Marsh Sediment SW1601-110 ...
GCTGTTTCGCAGCTTGTGCACCAGCTGATGGGGTATGTTCCCTTGTACATTAAGCCTTTTTTGTGGAGTTGGATGAATGATAGTTGGGTGCGTCTCCAGTAGTCTGGGTCCATGGTTCGGTATTCTGTTGTCCAGTCTACGGAGCAGCCGAGGCGTTTGACGGCTTTTTTCATTACGTCTATGTATTTGCCTACGAATTGTTTGCAGAGTTTGATGAATTCTGCTGGGGGCAGGTCGGTTTTTTTGATTTTGTATATTTCTTCGGCTTTGACTTCTGTGGGTAGCCCGTGGCAGTCCCATCCTTGGGGGAAGAGGACATTGTATCCTCTCATGCGTTTGTAGCGGGCTAGGGCGTCTATGTAGGTCCAGTTGAGGACGTTTCCCATGTGAAAGTCGCCTGAAGGGTATGGGGGAGGAGTGTCTATGGTGAAGACTGGGCGAGGGTCGTCTGTTCGGTTGAACCTGTAGATGCCCATCTCTTCCCAGTTCTGTTGCCACTTCTCCTCGATCATAAGTAAATTGAATTTTTTGGGGAAAGACTTCATCAGTTAGCCTCTATGATGCTGTTTTATCGTAAAATTAACGGGGAAGTAATTTAGCTTTCTGGTATATTATCGGCTGTTTAGTTGAAATTTGAAGTAATAATGGAATGTTCCATGAATTTTGATGACCAGCGTATCGGTAAATAACTTTGTAATACAAAGCTTTTTATACAAGAATGTAGTTTATAGAATTTGGTGATTAAGTGACTAATAAGAATAATCTGAGAGAAATCGAAAAAAAGACGTATATGTCATATCATCAAGACGGCTTGCTCGACATATTTGTTGGCGTTTATATTCTATTGTTTGGCCTAGGTATTTTACTTCTGACTATGACCGACTTTAGCACGTGGTTTGTAATTCCAGCAATTTTTCCTGCAATTATGATACCCATTTGGATTTCGGCAAAGAAGCGGATAACAATGCCAAGGATTGGTTATGTAAAGTTTGGAGTTAGAGGCGCAAACAAGTTGATGGCAATATTTCTAGGACTAATGGTAGCAGGTTTGGGAGCATTCATGGTGTTTGGTTTGGGGGCATCCATGGGTGAGGGTTGGGCATTAACATTGAGAGATTTCTTTATTTCAAATAGCATGATAATCATCGGCATTGCAGTGGCAACTATATCGAGCCTATTCGCATACACTATGGGTCTCAAGCGGCTTTATGGATATGGACTGTTAACACTTGTGCTTTTTTTCACAGGTTATTTCATAGTGATTCCATTTGAATATTTCTTGGTAACCATAGGGCTTGTAATCATTATCAGTGGTTTTGTTCTTTTGATGAGATTTATACGAAGATATCCACTACCACAAGGTGACAAAATCAATGCCCAAGAATCCGTCTAATCTCAAGAACATTGATCGAGTTATACATGAACCTACTAGATTGATGATTATGACTCAACTCTATGTTGTTGAAAGTGCAGACTTCCTATTCCTTCAACATCAACTTCAGATGACTCCCGGTAATCTGTCAGCCCATTTAAGCAAGCTTGAAAAAGCAGGCTATGTGGAAATAGTAAAAGAGTTCATTGAACGAAAACCCCACACAGCACTGAAATTAACAAAAGAAGGGCGTAGTGCCTTCAAAGAATATCAGCAAAATCTAGAACAAGTATTCAGTGATTTATCCAAATAATCGATGCATGCATGACAGCGTTATTTTGAAAACTTTTCTTACCAAATTTTTCGTTTCAAAAAACCTTTTTACCCATTTTGTCTTATCCTTTTGTGGTGCAAAAAAGGCATGAACAGCAGAAGAGACGAAATTGAAGGTATCATCATCCAAGGACTGGGTCATCAGGAACGCCGTAATATTCTAAAAATCATAAGCCTCGCTGATGGAGGAGCTAGTTACAGCGAAATTTTGGGAGAACTAGGTTTAAACACGGGAAGGATGAATTACCACTTGAGGCTGTTGGAGGGTCTAGTCGTTAGAAACGGAGACCGAAGGTATCATCTGACTCCGATCGGCAAGAAAGCTCTTAGCGTGCTCCACTCTATGACGGAGAATTTGGAAAACGGGTACGAAGAGTACCTTAGTAGAGCCAGAGGTACTCGGAGCAGCGGGATCGCTATTCTGGTTAAAAGATGGTTCTACGTGATAATAGCATTTTCCATCTCAGCCATGATTTTCCTAACATTCTTCGTTCATACAGCTGTAACAGCTGGGCATCTACCTCAGGTTTCGTACTATTATCTCACAGGTTTCGCTTTGTTGGTAGTTGTTTTACTGGTGTGGTTAAGAAGTTGGACAGAAAGGGAATCTGAGCGGTTACAGGACTGGTGGGACCAAATTATGGACAAGCTGAAAGGGAGAAACAGGTGAGAAGACAATTAGAGTGCCTTTTAAGGAAGTAAACATGACACTTAAAGATGAAGAAGAACCAAGAATGATTAGTTGGGCTATTTGGTTACCGATTATTGTGGTAACCCTAGGTGCTATTATTTGGTTTTTCTTTTTATAATACTAGATTTGGGTGGGTAGACACGTAGACGAATGGTTTGGGTTTGGGGTTAAATTTTGGGTTTGGGTTTGGGGGTTAAAATTTATCCTTAATGTGTTGTTGTAATTTTTTAATTTGCTAAATTTTAACCTATTTTTTCTACCTACCCTTTCACAAAAACTCGCGCCCAAGATGTCTGAAACAAGAAAAGTAACTTATAGAAGCAGGATTTGAATAGGTGTGATATAGCGATAAATATGAGGTTGCTATTTACAGGAAATGTAAATGAAAAAAGTAGTATGTGCGGGTATCAGCTAGAGTTTCAGCAAAAGGATATATGGCTACAAGTCCAGCAGATTAAGTAAAATGTCTACAATATTTTACGGAATGGAATATAATTCCAAAATCGCGATCGCCAAGGAGCGAGCTTTTCACGATCAACAATAATTTCTACAATAACGGGTTTATCTAAATTGAAAGCTTGTTTCAAGGTTTTGTCTAATTCTTCAGGTTTCTCTACTCGAAAACCTTCTCCACCACATGATTTTGCAAAGTCTGAGAAATTAGGATTAACTAAATCCGTGCTAAATTCTTTATACCCTTGTATTATTTGTGATTTTTTAATATTTTTTAACTTATTATCGTTGAAAAGTATTACTTTGATGGGTAATTTATACAAAACAGCAGTAGTAAAATCTGCCATTACCATACTGAACCCTCCATCTCCAGTGATACAAATTACTTGTTTTTTTGGAAAATCTAACTGTGATGCAAGGGCTGCGGGCAACGCAAACCCCATGCTGGACAAATTAGCCGAATGAAGTGTTTTTTCACCTTCACAAATGAATTTTTTATAGAACCAATAGGTATGATCTCCACAATCAATACAGATTATTGCGTTTCTTTTGGCGTTTCTTTTTATCGCTTGAATTACGAACCCTGGAAAAATTGGCTCTATAACGTTTTTTGAGTCTTCGTCTATTTCCTTTAGATGCTGCTTCTTAAGCTTGTTTACATGATGAAAAAAACTATCATCAGGTTTTTTTGTTTTAACTATTAAATTTATTTTTTCTAAAATTGGTTTTGCATTACTGATTAATCCCATCTCTATTGGAAATTCTTTTCCAAGTTTAGTTTCATCAACATCAATTTGAATTATAGGGATATTTGGTATCAATTTATTTTGTCTAAAACCAGATCCAATTATAATGAGTAGATCAGCCTTTTTCATAGCGTTGACGGTGTATTTACACCCTAGCGAACCCAACACTCCGATTGATAATGGATCATTCTCATTTATGATGCCCTTTGCTCTTGAAGTAGTAGCAATTGGTGCCGATATTTTGTTTGCAAATGATAAAAGCGCTTCTCCGCAATTCCTGATTCCCCAACCTCCTAAAATAATTGGCCTTTTACTCTCGTTTATACGATTTACAAATTTCTTTATTTCCTCATCAGTGGGGACTACTGTATTGTTAAAAATAATGTTCTCTTTTTTGAGTATAGAAAGCTCAACTTTTTTTGCCATAATATCTGATGGCAGGCTCAATAATGAAACTCCCTGATTTGCATATGCTTTTTTCACGGCTAAAACGAGTAAATTGATACATTGATTAGGCTTAACCACTAACTCGTTAAACACTGTAAATGAATTGAACAATTCAATTTGATTAATCTCTTGGAATGACTCTTTTCCTAAGAAATCTGAAGAAACTTGGCCGGTTATGGCTAAAACAGGGGCTTTATCAGCAGCAGCATCCATTAGTCCTGTAATGAGATTTGTTGCTCCGGGACCTACAATGGATAAGCAAACTCCAATATCGCCCGTGAGCTTTGCATGAGCTGAAGCCATAAAAGCAGCCGTTTGCTCATGTCTAGTTAGAATAAACTTTATTTTTTTTCTTTCCTCACAGCATCAATAATTGGTAGATTCGACCAACCTGGGATACCATAGATGAATCTTACACCTAGTTCTGACAATTGCTCGACAAATTTTTCAGCCGCTGTAGTAAGCATCTTTAATCACCGTTTAACATATTATTGGCTACGCGCGCGCATCCTCTAAGAACTTGAATCATTTGCACCACATTGTGAAGATGAATAAAACATGAATAGGTATAGTTTTTATGAAGCTCAAATCAACTTTCTTATAGTAGTATTTGGTTGTGTGGTGTTGTGCGGTGTTGGTGGTTGTGGCAGAGAGAGGGTATATGAGAGGGAGTAGGGGTAGGAAGAATTACAAGTAAAAAGAAGGAGAAAAATGTTAAATTTTAACCCCAAAACCAAAAATCGAAATTTAATCTCCCCCTACGTTTAAGACTTAAAGGTATTCTAACGCCAGTTTCTTGGAGAATCTCTTAGAGAGGGCAATGATGGTTAAGATTGGTGGGAGACCAGGAGCTTCTGGAAGCACGCTAGCGTCGCTTACAAATAGGCGACTGATCTCGGTTTCTTGATCGGTGTTTACAACCCGGCCTATTCCAGCTGTTCCTCCAGGATGAGCAGCTTGTACCTTAGTTTTAAAAAGTGATCTGGAACTCGCGCCGGCTTGTAGCAAGATTTCTCTTGAGATTTCGTTTCCTTTGTCTAGTTTTTTGCGGTCGTTTTCTGTTAATGGTTTATGTATCGTCCCGTCAATTTCGACTCTTCCAACAGCATCATCCGTGATTTTAGTCATCAGACTTAGAGTTTGACGCCTCCTAAAGGCATACAATTTTTTGAAAAAGGGAAGATAGCTCAATTTGCCCAAAGTTGATTCAGAAACGGGTGCGGGTGAGATTATGAAACCATATTGTTCCTGGAACTCGTCAATTATGGTAGCCATGCTCATCTCATTTTCTGAGCCACCCTTCTCAATTGTACCAATAGTGTTAACAAATGGATCTGCGAAGAAGTTGCTTCCAGCATTCTCCAACCCTGATCTTAGAAGAATTATGGGGGTGCCGATTCCTCCGGCGGCTAACACGATATTTTCAGCATTAATTTCGGAAACTCCATAGGGACCACGAACACGCACGCCTTTAACTTCAGCATCTGAGTGAAGGACCTCTTCTACAGATGTCTCAGTCACAACTTTCGCGCCAAATCTTTGTGCTTCACCAAGAAAGTTTTCGGCTGTCCATTTAGCACCATAGCGACATCCCCGACCGCACATCCCACAGCCTCTACACTTCGAAAAGTCGATGAATTTTGGCATAAGCTTCACATCATATCCGAGTTCCTCTGAAGCTTCTTTCAACCTTTTTGTTCTTTCACCAATAAATCTCTCAGGAAGTGACGTCACACCGAGTTCTTTCTCGACCTCTTCAAATTCGTTTTCCAAGTCAACTCCTAATGTTTTCAACTCGTTTTGTAAAGCTCTGACGCCGCTGGCAAACGTAACCATTGAGCCCCCTCCAACCATAACGGTTCTTAGAATCTGGGTTCCATCAACAGAATTCACGTTGGAATAAAATCCCATTCTTCTTCTCTTAGTTCCCAATTTATGATTTTTCCCTCTCTCCAAGATTGTAACCTTATGGCCACGAATCGCTAATTCCTTAGCAACTGTTGCGCCACCAACTCCAGACCCCACAATTAAAATGTCACTTTTCATTATCAGAAACTCACTTGAATATTCATTGATAGACTTTGACAACCTCAATGCGCGCGCATTTTAAAGTATAATCCCTGAACTAGGAGCATTGAGATAAAAGCAATGCTTCCTCTGAGGGATCGAAACTTGAACAAAATATAGGGGAAACTTGCTAGGTAGAAAAAAGAAAGCATAGGAAACGGGTATCGAAATCTAGGATTGATGCCTTTCCATCCATAAATTTTGTGAATATAGGCTAAATTGGTTCCCCAGTTCTTTGATCTTTTAATTTGGTCTTTGTAACTATGATTAGCCGAATGAACTACCCAGATGTTCGGGTCATATTTGATCTTAATATGTTTCAAAGTCAGTCTTGAACCGAGTTCTCGGTCTCCTGACGTCTCAAATGCTTCATTGAATCTATATTTAAGAATTAGACTCCTCCGAATTGCAAGATTCTTCGTATCTAAGGATCTTCTCTGTTGCAGCATTTTCAGATAGAATTTGCCTTCCGGTTCTAGACTAGGAATTTTACCTCTGTACTGTTGCGTACCTTGAACACAAGAAACTTCTGGATTTTGAAAGGTCTCATGAATTTTTGATAACCAATTAGAAGGAAACATACAGTCGTCATCTGTGAATATCACTATTTCGCCTTTCGAGCATTTGGCGCCTAAATTTCTGGAGTAATAAGGTCCCTTTCTTTCTTTGTTTTTAATTACTTTCAGATTAAGGTATTTTATAGAATATTTATTGAGTACTTCAGGCGTTTCATCTCTGCTATTATCGTTAACAACGATTATTTGATATTTGAAAGGAGGATAATTCTGCTTGAAAAGCACATCTAGACAGTTAGCTAGTTGATAACCTCTGTTATAGGTTGGAATTACTACAGATAAATAAACATCTTCCTTGGGTGAAAGTTTATACAAGTCTGCATTGCCACAATCATTTCTTCTGATTGAAAATTTTTTTCGTCCGAGTGCCAAAATGGATTTCATTTCATCACTTTATTGGAAAATGATAGGTATAAAATTTATTAATCTTTGATCCAGTTTTAATATTTTGCTAGCTCCTAGGGATTATTCATCTCTTTTTGGCTCAAGTTGAAATTTGATTGCGCTGGTTCATGTTGATTAGATAATGGTTTTTTTTACTTCAGAAACTACTGCTCTTATTTTACCTGACTTATCTCTAGGAATCTGATCAACTATTTCAACGCTAATTATTATGTCTTCACCGAGGCACCCACTTCGTATCTCATCTTTAGCCAGCGAAATGGTTTTTTGCGAGAAGTCTGTTCCTTTCGTGACTTGTACTAAAATTTTGTTTGGTTTTTTTTGGATTATCCTATATTCCGATATTCCGTCTACATTTTCAAGAAAGTTGATGTTTCTGGGAGAGATTATAGTGCCACTTGGCAAAACTAGAAAATCATCTGTTCTACCTTCTATAATTTTCATTAGAGGTAATCGTCTACCACAAGAACATTGTTCAATGTTGTAACTACCAACATCACCGAGGGAGTATCGTATTAGTGGCATGGTAAAATTGAATAAGCCCGTTACCACGATATCTCCTTTCTCTCCGGGCGAAACATTCTCCTCATTCTTTATAAACTCAACAACAACGCTTTCAATGTCCATATGGTAACCATTATGTTCTTGGCACTCCCAAGCAAAGGTTCCAAATTCTGCTGATCCATATTGATCAAACATTTCGATGCCGAATGTTGAATTTATTTTTTTGCGAACATTTTGGGGTAATAACTCTGCCGTGGAGAGGATTAATCTTGGATTTAGTCCTTCAATATTTTTGTCTTGAATGGTATTCGCTATGAGCCATAAGATTGAAGGATAGCCTTCAATTACATCAGGAGAAATGTCTAAAAGATTTGAGATATGGTTATCGATTTTATCGAAAACTGAAAGATACTTTTTGCTTAAGAAACCCAAATGGTGGAACCATTTTGTATGCGCGAAACGATTTGGATTTGTGAAATGGATGATTCTATCTCTAAGATGACCTCCGGATTCAAAATAATTTCGAAGGTGACGACTTTTTATGTTGCCCATAGCATTTTTATCAAAAAGAACTGTTAGAGGTTTTCCTGAAGAGCCAGATGTAGTGCTTGATGTGCAACTATTTTTATCGACATTGCATGCAATAATCTTTTGGGATTTATTCTGAATTTGAGACTTGGTTAAAATGGGAATCTGGTTTAGGTCATTTACGTTTTTGATATCACTTGGAGTCAAGTTCAAGGATTTAAAAAGGTCATGATAATACTCTACATTGTAATATGCATATTTTATTATGGTTCTGAGCTTTTTCTCTTGAATCTTTTTCAATGTTGGACGAGAAAGCCATTGAGATTTTTTCAAATTTAAATATTGTTTAGATTGTGTTATTTGGGAAAAGGAGTTGACGATTAATCTTTTGATCCGTTTTCTTTGATAGAATGGCAATTTTGGTTCACTCCCACAATGATTTTCAGGCAAAACGTTTATCAACAAAGTCAAACGTAATTTAATGGGAATGGTGGTAATCTAAAAAGTTTATTCCATTGATTGTAACATCTGGGTGAAAATGTTTTTAGCTCTGGGTTTTATGAAGATTTCTCTGTAGACTTTTGGAATCATGGATTTGAATTTGTAATTCAGTCGGTTCTTGAGGTCATGTTTTTCATATTTGTTTTTTATTTTGTGAAATCTTTCCAAAGCAATTTCTTTCGCAACTTCAATAGGTGGAACGCCTTTTTCTTGAGATATTTGGATTATTCGTAAAACTCGTTTATTAAAATATTTATTGATGATTTCCTTTTTTGCTTGTTCGGTCACCATAGATCCCATGAATGCTCCTAATACTGCACCAGAATTTGAAACGAAATCTGGCAAACTGATTATCTTTCTATTAAATAGGATCTTTTCAGCTTCGCCTGTAATGGGTATATTAGCGCCGGGGCAGATAATTCTCGTCGCGATTTTATGTGCATTTCTTGAGTTAATCGTCCAAGATCCAGCGCAAGGAAGTAAAATATCAGCAGGTAAACATAACAATTCGTCCTTCGTTATTTTTTCAGCGTCAGGATAGTGGTTAACAACATCGTCACCATATTTTTCCTTGATTTCCGAAAGTTTTTTTACATCAAGTCCTTTTGAATTATAAATTGCGCCTTTACAAGTTGAAATGGCAATTACTTTTACTCCATTTTCTGAAAAAACTTTTGCCGATGAGCCTCCGATATTACCAAAACCTTCTATCACAACTGTAGAGTTATCTAATTTCAAACTTAGCTTGTTAAGAGCTTCTGTAGCAGAAGTCAACATGGTCCAACTGGTGTACAAGGCGGTGGAGGCATGTTCTCGATTTTTTTCCTCATAGGTTGCTGCGTTCAGTAACCAATCGATGTCTTTATCAGAGGTGCCCATGTCGGGCCCTGGCACGTAGGAACCATTTATTATGAATGGGCTCAACATCCTTCCAACTTTGGTGAAAACTAATTTTCTATTTGTTTTTGTTAATTTTCCATTAATGCATATTCCTACTTTGGCTCCTCCTAAAGGTATACCTAAAAAGGCATACTTCAGAGTCATATTTTTGGCTAAACAGATTGTTTCATTAAGAGAGACTTCAGGTGAAAGTCTGACTCCTCCACAGCATCTTCCTCTTATCGCCGAGTCGATTACTATATATCCCGTAAATTCTAGCTCTTTGTCGGAAAATTTGCACGTCAGTAATGGGCTTGGTAGTTGTATACCTTTTCTTTCCAAGACTAATAGTCCTCCAAAAAGATAATTCAGTGAAACCCACATAAGTTGCTTGCTCTGCCATCGTGTGTAAACCAAATGAGCGCGTTTTCAATTTTAGGTGTTTTATGTTTAGTGTGTTGTTGGGTAAAAAAGCTAGCATGTAAAAAAGGTTTGGGTTTGGGGGTTAAATTTTAACCCTTAAAAAAAGGGGGGATTTAGAACCGTCACCATGTGATAGAATAAATTAGCTAGGTAACACAACACTTTTGATGCTAGCAAAATTCAGAAAAAGGCTGTTTTCAACAATGAAGTATTATTAGGCTACAAATATGTTTTCTCTGTTGATTGAATGGGTTCATTTTTTGTTAAGTTCTAGGAGTTCTTTTATTGTGTGGATTTCGATGAGGTTGCTTGCGTGTTTTTTACGGGTTCTAAAGGCGGCTGTGAATAGCACCGTGTCCTCAATGTCCAGCAGCTTCATGGAATACAGTGTAGATGCGACAGCCAGTATTCGATCAGTCTCTTGGCGGTAATCATAATGTACGGGAACTACGCCATACACCAGCTCCAGCTGCTTCTTAGCCATCGGGTTTGGCGTAACCGCGATTATCGGCTGCTTAATCTTGAATCGTGATATCATCTTCGCCGTGTAACCTGACCTAGTCAAAGTAACCACCTTAGCTAAAGGCATGCTCTGGCATATCCTTTGGATGGATCTGCTTACAGTATCCGAAATGTTAACGAATCCCCTGTCTTCTACGCTGCTTTTCGCCGCCTTTTCAGCCTCCAAGGCTATACGAGCCATCATAGTAGCAGACTCCACCGGATATTCGCCAACCGCTGTTTCTCCAGAAAGCATGGTTGCATCGGTTCCATCCAGTATCGCATTAGCCACATCGCTGACTTCGGCTCTGGTAGGATTGGGCTGATGCATCATGGATTCCAGCATCTCCGTGGCTGTCACAACAGTTTTTCCATTCTGATTGCACATGCGAACCAGAGACTTCTGGACTAGGGGCACACGCTCAGGCTCTATTTCGACGCCTAAATCGCCCCGCGCAACCATAATAGCCTCTGATGCCTTCAGAATCTCCTTGAAGTTCGTGATTCCCTCAGAGTTTTCGATCTTGGCAACCACTGCTTCCTTGAATCCTTCAGCGGCTGACTTGAGGTTAGCTACGTCTTTGGCGTTTCTTGTGAAGGAGAGAGCCAAAAATTCGACTTCCTGTTCTTTCGCGAAGTCGATAATCTTCAGGTCTCTTGATGAAAGTGTTGGAACAGTAAGCTGCTTGTTGGGGACGTTTATGCCTTTTCCGTCATCTATCACACCATCATTTTCCACAAGCAGACGCAATGAGCCATCAGTCTTTCCAGTAACCGATGCCCTGATTCTGCCGTTATCGATGAAAATTACGTCGTCAACATTCATCTGGTCAATGAAGTTGTGATTAAAGCTGATTGCCTCGCCGTTGAAGCCCGCCTCCAGCACCTCGCCCTTCTTAACAACCAGTTCTTTGTCTGTTCGAAGCCTGATTTCTGGTCCCTTCAAATCAACCATAATTGGGACATCAGCTACTTTTCGAACATTATCTACAACCAGCCTGTACCGATCAAAGTCTCCATAGGCAGTGTTTATTCTAGCGCAGTTCATTCCCGCCTGAATCATCCGCTCCAAAGTCTCAACCTGTAGGCTAGCGGGACCAATCGTGCAAACAATCTTGGTTTTCTTCAACAATCCATCGTCACCTTGTTAAGGGTAGAGTGCTTTTCAGCGTTTAAGCCTTGAAAAAGCAACTGTCACGCCGACAGCAGCAAGAAGAAGCACAATGCCTATCTCAGAAGCCAAAACTATGGTTTCATTTCCGCCCTGTTTTGCCAGTATCCCAATCAAAGCCCAAGCAACCACGAAACTGAATGCTATGTCCTTTCTTGCTGCAAGCATAGCCAAGGATAGAAGCAGCGCCACACAGATTATGACTACAGCCCACGTCACCGGCTCAATGCCCCAGCCATCCCAGCCAACAGCCGTCAATGCCACAGACACATTAGCTATCGTGGCGATGCTGATCCACCCCAAGTAAACGCTGAAGGGCAAATGCACAAACATCATCTCTTTAAGCGAAACAGCTGCTCTGCCAATGTCAAGCCGCAAATAGACTGCGATCAACGTTGCCAGAAGCGCAAACATCAGAACCAAACTGTAAGTGATTATTTCGTAGTGCCAAAGAAACAGCCAAGAAACGTTACATGCGCCACTTAAGGCAAAAAGCAAACCAATCTGACGTAAGAACGGCTGGTCCCTGTTTTTGGGTAGAGCCTGATAAACGATGAAAACCAGCAGAAGCATGTAGATTATGCCCCAAATCGAGAACGTGAAGCCCGCGGGCGTAACCAACGTTGGGTATAGGTCAGAAACCTCCCCGCTCGTCACCCCATTTAGCAAGGTTGTGCTTCCAGCCAGCATATTCACTGCAAGTGTGACTATGAAGGCGACAATGTTGACTGCCTGAAAGAAAACCTGTCTATTCAACACCATAAAAGTACAATATATGCCGACTGTTCATATAAAAATTCTCACAGCAAAACTAAGATGATGGTGGTGCGGCGGGCAGGAATCGAACCTGCGAACCCCTATGGGAAAGGATAGCTCATCAAACGCTGATCTTGAGTCCTCCGCGTTTGACCTGGCTTCGCTACCGCCGCTCCATCCTCTTCAGAAGAACATGAAATAGTTAATTTAAGCCTTACCCAAAACACACAAAATTACTCGATAACGGTTCCAACCCGCTCCCCCTTCACCGCCAACAACACATTCTCCGCATCGTAACCATTCACCACCACAGTCTTCAATCTGATTTTACGGAGAATCTTGACGGCTTCGGGATCAATAATCTGGTTAATCCCTGCCTTGTGCTGGTTCTCCTCAAAAAGCCTAGTCAAATCCTCAAACTTTAGCGCATCCAGTTTTTCTGCGTCAGAAAATTTCTTCGGGTCCTTGGTGAATATGCCGTCCACATTTGAACCCTTCACCAGCAGATCACCCTTCACCCTCTCGCCAATCAGTGCAGCCACTGAATCAGTTGTCATGCCCGGACGTAAACCCCCAACAACAACAACCTTGCCGCGTTTCAAGCAAGCCTCAGCCTCATCCAAAGAAACTGGCACACTTCCACACCCAGCCTCACCCAAACATAACACAAACAGCTGAGCCAACAAACGCGAAACGTGAATCGCAGCCCAATCCCTCCGTGCCTCCTCCAAACCCAAATCGGCAGCCACTCTGATGAACTGCCTAGCCAAGGAGCCCCCGCCAATAACGGCAACAACCTCATGCCCCTGTTTTCTCAAATCCTTCAACAAATCAACATACTTGCCTATCAGCGGGGCGTTGAGCGGAGAAGCCACAACTGAACCGCCAACACGAACCACAACCCTCATCATTGAAACCTCTATCCTCACAGTTCACGGCAACTGATAAATTAACATTCGTTACCTTTTCAGATTCAAAGCCTTATAACGATTCGCCACCATAATCTAACAAACAAAAACTGCAGTCTACCTCATCCTCGGTGAAAAGCATGAACGAAGTTGAACTGGTCTTCTTGGGAACAGGAGGCGGAAGATTCACCACCATAACCCAAAAAAGAAGAACCGGAGGAATCCGCATCCTATCCAAGAGACTCAACCTTCACGTGGACCCGGGTCCAGGCGCCCTCATATACTCATTAGAAGCGGGTTTGAATCCCCAGAAAATCAAGGCAGTGCTGGTTTCCCACAGGCACCCGGACCACTACACCGACGCAGAGATTTTAGTTGAAGCCATGACCCGAGGCATGCTGAAGAAGCGGGGAATCGTAGCCGCGCCCCCCAACATCCTAGTTGGAAACAAGGAAAATGGGCCTGCAATCTCCACGTACCATCAGCGGATGACAGAAGAGGTGATAGTGGTGAAGCCCGGCGTCAACTTCAGAGTCGGCGACACCAAAGTAGTTACCACAGAGGCTAGACATACTGATCCGGAAGCTGTTGGTTTTAGATTCGAAATCCCAGAGGTCGGAGCCATAGGATACACAGCGGACACAGAATATTTCGAGGGCATTGAAGAAGAATACAGGGGAGTCAGAATCCTCATAATCTCCGTAATGAGACCCCTAGGAAGCCCTTGGACAGGACACATGACCCCGAAAGACGCCGCCAAAATCGTTGATGACGTAAAGCCTGAAATGGCTGTAGCCACCCACTTTGGAATGAAAATGCTCTTCAGTGGACCATCCTACGAAGTTAAACTGATCGAAGAGAAAACCGGAGTCCCCACAGTAGCAGCTTTTGACGGAATGAAACTGCGAGTGGGTGAACGAATTACTGTTGGAAAAACAAGGAGAAACCAGCAGGGCTTAGAGGAATTTCTGAAACGCGATTGAACAAAAGTGGATTCTATAATTTAGCCATTTTTCGGAAACAAATTTTCTTACCCGTTTTTGACGACGCACACAGGTTATCTTGTTATTTGAACCCCAGTTTTTCAGTCAATGCCCACAACTACGCCTCAGGTCTATACTTGTGAATGATCGCTTTGAAGGATTTTGCAGCCTGCCTAGGGTCGCTGGCTTTGAGTATAGCGGATATTACGGCTATTCCATCCACTCCGGCTTCAAGAACCAAGTGGACGTTACTTAGAGTTATGCCACCCGAAGCAAATACAGGTATATGAGTCACGGATTTAGCTGACCGTAAGGTTCTAAGAGGTATTATTTCACATTGATTGGCAGAAGTGCTTGGAAACACGGAACAGAAAGACACGTAGTCTGCTCCCACAGTTTCCGCCCATTTGATCCATTTCAAGTCATTGCCTACAGTGTAACCTACTATGCTCTGCTCGTTTAGGAGTTTCCTTGCATCCGACGGAGTGACGTCGTATCCATCCAAGTGAACTCCATCTGCTTCAACATCCTTTGCTAGTTCTATATCGTTGTTTATGATCACAGGCACATCATAATCGTTAGCCAGAATCAACAATTCTCTGGCAAGCTCCCTGATTTCTAGGCTGTTCCTCCGAGGCTTCCAGAGTTGCAGTAAGTCAACTCCTCCTTTCAGGGACTTCTCTACGATATCAAGTAGTCTATGATGAGGCACGGATGAATCAACTACAAAACATAAACCTTGCAGGCGCGTCAACCCAGTTACATCCATCCATCTTGGCGAGCTTTCCAATAAGCCTTCCAATACGGGTCAGTAGACGGTTTTGGTAACGGCTGAAGTTTTTCATCCATTTTCAGCCATCTGCCATGCTTACTATCCATTACTTCCCCAATGACGCTGGCTCTAATTCCACCCGAATCTAAAGCCCCGATTACCTCTTGAGCCTTTTCCGGCTTCACAGTAATTATCAACGTTCCCTCACTTAATGTTCTGTAAGGATCCAAGTTAAAGAGGCTGCAAACCTGTTTCGCTTCCTGAGTCACTATAACCTCTGAAAGGTCAACTTCTATCCCTGTTTTGGCAGCTTGTGTAAGCTCATAAATTGCCCCCAGTAGTCCCCCCTCAGTTACATCATGCATAGCCGTGACTCCCTCCTCTCTTAAGCCTACCGAAGCAGCTGTCAAGGCATCTGTGACCACGCTGAATTGGGAAAAATACGATTGAGCTCTCTTAAGAAAGGCTGACCCATACGCATCTTCAATTGTTTTAGGAAAAGTTCTTGCCAGTATTCCCGTAGATGCGATAGCTACTCCCTTCGTCATAATCACCAAATCTCC
>Ga0315548_1002152_pt1 | contig 15569 bp, 14 predicted proteins | sample SalMarSW160110MG_2_FD_202540 | JGI IMG/M metagenome (GOLD analysis project Ga0315548, IMG submission 202540) | Salt marsh sediment microbial communities from the Plum Island Ecosystem LTER, Massachusetts, United States - Salt Marsh Sediment SW1601-110 ...
AAGATAAAATGAACGAGTCTTTGAAGCAAGAACTTGAATCAACATTCAAGGATATTCTGGTAACCGACCGTAGAGACAACCGAGTGAGCGTAATCGTTAAACGTGGGCAGGTACTTGCAGTCCTCAGGTTCCTAAGGGATAAAAGATTTGACCACCTAGCCCTTGTTTCTTGCATTGACTGGATAGAAGAGAAAGAATTTGAGCTGGTTTATATTTTAACTCGTTATATGCAAGGTGACGAAGAGCATACAGATCAGGAAAGTTTACATCTAATTGTAAAAACCAGGATTTCAAGACAAAGCCCGCAATTGGAAACGGTAACGGGTATTTTCCCCAATGCAGAGCCATACGAGCGGGAGATACATGAGCTTTTCGGCATACGTTTTGAAGGTCATCAGAGACTGACCCCGCTTTTTTTGGAAAGGGAATATAAAATTCCTCCATTTCGAAAGGATTTTGATACCCGTAAATATGTGGAGGAAGTTTTTGGTAATATTCCTTCTGTAGAAGATAATAAATGAGTCCAGACAGATTATGACTGAATTAACCCGAACGGACATAGAAAAAACACTGTCTAAAGTGATGCATCCCGAGATCAACCACAGCTTGGTCGACCTGGGGATGATTGAAGATGTGGTATATAAACAAAAGCACGTCTCACTTACTTTGAACCTTCCCTCTCTGCAGGTACCTGTCAAAGGTATTCTGGTGGAAAGTATAAAAAAGGCGCTGGCGGATCTGGATAGCTCAATTGAAGTAGAAATAAACATTGAGCAAATGACTGAGCAGCAGCGAGAGAAATTTATGAAAATGGCTAAAGAAGGATGGAAGCTTTGAGTGTAAATACAAACAGCAAAAAGACTGGTTCTGCCAGGGAGCTTGAACTCTACTTCGGCCCTCAGCATTTGGGAATGGTGGGAAATTTCAGCATTACTCTCAAGGTCGAGGGCGACCGTATCTTAGAGGCACAGGCCAACCCTGGGTATCTTCATCGCGGTTTTGAAAAATTGATGGAATACAGAACCTGGATACAGAATTTTCCGATGGTCTGCAGAATAAATGTGGTTGAGCCTGACTCAATGGAAATGGTATATGCCATGGCCGTGGAAAAACTGGCAAATATAGAAGTGCCAGAAAGGGCAAATTATGTGAGGAGTATTTATCTTGAGCTCGCAAGGGTCGGGTCGCATCTGTTTGGCTTGTGGGCTTACGCCAACATGCTTGGTTTTGATACCGTGGCTCAGTGGGCAATGTATCACCGAGACCTTATTTTAGATCTGTTTGAAGAACTTACCGGCGGCAGAGTCTATCATATATATATTTGGCCTGGCGGCGTGAGACGTGATTTCCCGCCGGGATTTAAGGAAAAAGTAGTAAACACGCTGCATTCAATAGGCGGCTGTGTGCCAGATTACGACGCCTCTTTTTTCAATAACCGTTTATTCTATGAAAGGGCAAAGGAGATAGGCAAAATAACTCAAGAACAAGCAAAACAATGGGGCGCAACAGGACAAACCTTAAGAGCAACCGGGATGAAATTTGATATCAGAAAGGTCGAACCTTACGCTGCCTATGATAAAGTGGATTGGGACGTCCCTATAAGAAAGGATGGCGATGCATACTCGCGTGTGTGGGTCATAAGAGACGAAATGATAGAAAGCGTTCATATGATATTTAAGCTGCTCGATGCTATGCCCAAGGGCCCTGTTTACAACAGGATACCCAATCCGTTTAAATGGAAAATACCAAAAGGTGAAGCTTATGTAAGGTGTGAGTCTTCACGCGGAGAGTTAGGCCTTTACCTCGTCAGCGACGGTGAAGATAAACCTTACAGGATACATTTCAGAACGCCTTCCTATCCAAATGGTTTGATTATCTTGGAAAAACTATTGAAAAATGCCAGCATCGCTGATGTTGGAAATATAATGATAAGTTTATATGTGGTTGCCCCTGAGATAGACAGATGAACCCCGCCCTTCCTAACAGAAATTGGTATTATGTGTATTTACTCAGAAGCAGTAAAACACAATGGATTTATATAGGATGTACTAATGATTTAGGAAATAGACTGAAAGAACATAATGAAGGTAACGTTTATTCAACTAAAAGAATGCTACCGGTAGAGTTAATCTGTTATGAGGCATATAGATCTAAGGACATTGCATATAAACGAGAAAAAAATTTGAAGTCTTATAGAAGTGGATTGGCGGGGCAAAAATTACGTCTTGGAATTAAAAAGAAAGGAAGGGCGGGATGAAAGAAAAAGCAACAGATAAAAAAGGCAGTATCTTAAGCCCATTCAAGGCAGTTCAATATTTGTTCAAGAAGCCACGTACCTTGAGGTATCCTTTTGAGCCAAAAGAGCCAGCACTTAGATATCGAGGTTTTCATCTCAATGATTGGGATAAGTGCACTGGCTGTGGCAATTGCGCCGATATATGTCCGAATGAAGCAATTGAGATGGTAGAAATCCCTGAATTAGAGTCCAAACCCGAGCAGGGTATAAAAAACGAGCGTCCCAAACTTGATTATGGCAGATGTTGTTTTTGTGGCTTATGTGTGGATATTTGCCCTGCCGGTTCTCTGAGACTATCCAGGGACTATTTCCATATCCATTTCGATACGAAAACTTTCGTTTTTTCCCCGAAGGATGAAAAAACGGATAAAGAACATTTCCTTAGTTCAGAACAGTATTCTATTCTTAAAGCAAGCCTGGCTCATCGCAAAAAAAACTACGAAGGATTCGCACCAGATATTGACTACTCCTTGTTCGAGCCGCAGCGAGTACCAATGCCCGAGGTTCCACCTGAGGAAAGGAAACTATCCTTTATTGAACAGGTTATAGGCTATAGCAAAGAAGAAGCCAAAAAAGAAGCTTCTCGATGCTTGGAATGTAAGCTATGCGAGGAAGCCTGCCCAGCACATCTGAAGATTTCAGATTATATTAAGGCCATTTATGAGGACAAACCCGACGAATCTTTAAGAAAAATATTTGAGGATAATCCGATCCCTTCTATCTGTGGAAGAATATGTATGAAACATTGCGAAGCAGCTTGCTCACTAAGTATTAGAGGAGAAGCAGTAGCTATAAGGTGGCTGAAGAGATTTGTTGCGGATTCTATTAAAGACTACAAAACTGCATTGGAACTTAAACCAACCGAACCTACCGGCAAGAAAGTTGCTGTCATAGGCGCAGGCCCAAGTGGTTTATCTATAGCTTATTTTCTTGCCTTGAAAGGCCATAAGGTATTTGTGTATGACTCTTTGCCCGGTGGCGGTGGCATGATACGAATTGGCCCGCCGTCTTACAGACTGCCTATTGAGGCGATAGACAAGGATGTCGATCATATTGCTTCTTTGGGAGTTCAGTTTAGATTCAATACAATCATAGGTAAAGATATCTTATTTGGAGATATTCTAAAAGAATGCGATGCAGTCTATCTTGGCATAGGAACAACTGTGAGCCGTTCCACAAAGGTTGAAAATATCGACAAAGCTTACTTGGCACTTCCTTTCTTGCAACAAAGCAAGATTGGTTCGGCCCCGAAGGTAGGAAAGGAGATAATCGTTATCGGTGGTGGGAATGTGGCTATGGATGTGGCAAGAGAGGCCTTGCGTTTACAACATATCCAGCATCCAAGCGAGAACGTGATAACTAAAACTGTGTCTCTGGAAGATTGGGACGAGATGCCTGCCACAAGGGAAGAAATTGAAGATGCAAAGGCAGAAGGGATTCAATTCAATCCTGGCTGGGGACCAAAAGAAGTTGAAGTTGAAGATGGCAGAATCAGAGGACTTTCATGTATGAAAGTTAAGTCGGTATTTGATGAACAAGGCAGATTCAGCCCTACTTTCTATGAAGAAAAGAAGATGTGCCTGGAGGGGGATATGATAATCGAGGCAATTGGTCAGGCTCCTGACTTTTCATTCCTGCCAAAAGAGTTCTTCGAAAAACTGGAGTTTACGCCCCGAAGAAAAGTAAAGGTTGACGAAAATGGTATGACCACAATCCCCAAAGTATTTGCCGGCGGTGATATAGTAAATCTGAATTTAGATGCAGTTACTGCCATTGCCGATGCAAAAATAGCGGCAGAGGGAATTCATAAAATGCTCTGTGGGAGATAGTGTATATCTTCAGCAAAAATGAGAAAAAACGACCTTTGATTTTGCCATTTCTTTCAGCTCTTTTCTAGGACACGAGGCCCAATTATGGAGCCGAAATCGGTAATTTCAAACGGTTTTATGCCCCCCCGGAAACCGACATAACTGCTTTTCTCCTACAAACCACTTAAGAATTCCAATTATTAAGAAATTGCGCTTGCCCGCCGTCAATGTGGAGGGTACATCTGGCGGAATAGTAACAAACAAAGCTGCGATACGCAACGAAACTTTTGGGTTTAGGGGAACTTCGGGTGTGGTTTGAGTTTACTTGTCTCGGCGTAGGCGCCGAGTAGGGTGGGGCTTTCATCCTTCGCATCCCTTTGGGAGGAGAATGGATGCCCCACTAATTCCTCTCTGGCTGAACTTTGTTGTGCAATCAGTTTGTATTTTCAACATGGGCTTGGTATTTTATATGCAAGCTTGGCTTGGCGATAAAGCCATGCCGGCTATTACTCTGGTAGGATTATTTAATGCCATTTAAGACTTTTGGTCTTTCCGACCCGCTGGTGCAGGGAATTCTTGCTGCCGGCTACACCGCCCCAACCGAAGTTCAGTCGCAGGCGATTCCAGCCGCAATCGCCGGCAAAGACATCATCGGCTGCGCCCAGACCGGAACCGGAAAAACCGCCGCCTTTGTCCTGCCAATCTTGAACCGCCTCTCACACGAGCCTCCGCCAAAAAGAAGATTTGTCCGCTCCCTTATCCTTACGCCGACACGTGAGCTGGCTCTGCAAATCGAAAAGTCCGTTTTCCGCTATGGCCGTTTCCTGAATTTACGAACCCTTGCCGTTTATGGCGGCGTAAATATCAAACCTCAGTTTACCGCGCTTCGTCGAGGCGTTGACATCGTTGTTGCAACTCCGGGCCGGCTCCTCGACCATATGCGGCAGCGGACCATAGACCTCAGGCGTGTCGAGGTGTTCATTCTCGATGAGGCTGACAGAATGTTAGATATGGGTTTCATCAGGGACGTCCAGAAAATCATCGCTGCTCTGCCCAAAAATCGTCAGACTATGCTCTTCTCCGCCACCGTAACTCCGGAAATAAGCTCCCTCGCCGCGGGAGTCCAGAAATCACCTCTGATGATTCAGATTGGCAGGCCCAGAAACCCCATCGAAACAATCACACAGCACATTTATCTCGTCGAGAAAGAGCGGAAAATCGGCTTTCTCTTGCACCTCCTTCAAGATGACCAACTCTCCAGCGTCTTGGTATTCTCTCGAACCAAGCGCGGCGCAGACAAAATTCTCCGCCACCTCGAACGAGCGGACGTCGTCTCCGTGGCTATTCACTCAAGTCGAAACCAGGGCCAGCGGGAACGTGCAATGGATGGCTTCAAAAGCGGAAAATATCGCGTTATGGTTGCTACTGATATCGCCGCTCGAGGAATCGATGTCACAGACATCTCCCACGTTATCAATTTCGATGTCCCTGCCTTCCCCGAAGACTACATTCATCGCATCGGCCGAACAGGAAGGGCCGAGGCCACTGGAGATGCGATTACATTCGTTTCACGCGATGAGCACAACTACCTTCGTCGGATTGAAAAATTCATTGGGCGCGAATTTACTCCCGTGGAATGCCCCGGCTTTACATACGTCAAACCACATACCCCAAAACCGCTCTTGGGGCTGCACAGGGGAAAGTTTCCAACTGCTGGCAAAAAGTCTCGCTTTGCTTCTCGCCGCCCGCGCCGAAGACGTTAATCACAGTGATTGGGGAGCGTTTGTTAGTTATTGGCCTGCCGGCTTCACCCTTCAGAACTGATGATTAACATTTACCCCCCCCCTTGTCCACGCGCACCTTTCTCTTCGCTTTACTTCGGCGTTTACGGTGTTGTTTCTGTTTACGAATCTTCTCCGCCTTTAATGCTGCAGGACTCTTACTGCCCATTCTCTCCTGTTCGAGCAGTTCACACAATCGTTTTCGCGCATAATAACGGTTCAGCCCCTGCGACCGCTCCCGCTGCATCTTAACTTCCAGCCCGCTCCGAACGTGCTTCAGATAAACGCAGCTTGCGGTCTTATTCACATTTTGCCCTCCCGGCCCTGATGAACGAATATATTTTTCCTCCAGGTCTGCTTCGCGCAGCCCCAGCGCAGCCATTCTCGCCTCAAGCTCTTCTTGTTTCTTCCGCGTCACTCCAAAGTTCATCTTAATCTCCGAACTCTACACCCAATCCGCCGCCTCGCCGGAACTCTTTTTGGTCGGTTTCGTTGCAGCCTCCGGCAGTTTACCCTGTGGGCACTGCGCAAGAGAATGTTTACTCCCCCAGTCATTAGAACGAAAAAAGAATACCTAAGTATCTTAGGTATTGTCCTTGGCAGATTCCCACAACCTTTTTTCGCTTTTCTTTCCCTGTACGCTAAACGCTGAACGCTGTTTATTTGGCGGAATAGTAACAAACAAAGTTGCGATATGCAATAAAACTTTAGCGAGAGAGCTGCCGTTCGGCCGTTTGTCGATTTCTTGAGGGATTCTTATTGCGATTTCACCAGCAGATTTTGAGTCGCTACGAATAAGAACAACTGACAGGCCGCCTAATTTCTGAATAAGCCAGCGGAAGTTCGCCGTCTGAATACCCATACGACCAGCATTCCAACGATTAGAACGGCAATCGAAATGATTGCACAAGGAATGAAAGCATATAGCCGCAATTTCGGCATCGCCAGATATAACCCCCAAAAGACCACGTAGGATGGAGCCGCCGAAATGAAAGAGACTCTCGCTGAGGGATGCTTGGAGCACAAAACATATATAATGCTTGGAGAGAAAATAACTATACTAGAGAACGCGCCCATCAGAAGCTCAACAATATCCGGCGCGGACGCAATAAGCATGCAGGCAAGGATGCCAACAAGAACAGCAATCTTTCTGACTGATCTAATATCCTTCATCCTTTCGGCATATGATGGGCGTATCATGGATATTAGTTTCCATGTTGATATTGTGCTAACGTTCAGCAGCGTATCGGCTGTAGACATTACCGCAGCATATAACCCAAGTATAATTAGAATAAATACAGGAGCAGGCATGATATTCTTTATGCTCCACAATACCGCTGTGTCTCGAATGCTGTCACCAGGACCATTTGCTCTGGCATAGATTCCGAGAAACACGAACAAGCCATAAGATGCACATATAAAAGGAATACTGATCATCAAAGAAGCCCGGAACACCTTGGTCGATTTTGAAGCAATTAATCTCTGCCATACATCAAACCGGGCCAAGTACGTTGGGCTGAAAAACAGAATCACGGCAATGGGGAAAACAACACCGTATCCGAGCCCGTTGAAAGTGTCCGGTGGAAGCTGGGAAGTATTCATGCTTGGCGGGTGAAGGAACAAGGTGATTATGCCACCTATTACAGCAATGAGAATCACGCTTGTCTGGAACATATCAGTGAAAATGTCCTTGGGCAATCCTCCCCATGCGGCATAAACAAAGGTCAATATCGCTGCCATTACCATACTCAGTACCACAACACTTGCAGCAGAATCGGGGAAAAAGAACTTCAGAAAAGTGCTCAGTACCAGAAACTGTCCACCTAAACTAAAAAAGTATACGCAGAGAGTCATTGCGCACAGCAAAAAGATGTACTTGTCAGAAGAAGACCCTGGTCCCAAGCGCATACGTAGCACTTCATACATCTCTTTCACATCATGGCGCTGCACAATGGATCGAATGCCCGTAGCAAGCCAAGCGAGCAGTGCAAAGCCAATCATATAGCTGAGTAATATAGAAAGCGGCGCAATTCCTGCATCATATCCCATTGAGCCAACCGCAAAGAATACTCCGCCTCCGACAATATTGCCTACCATACTGGCCGTGATGCCGAGTACCCCAACACGTGAGCTAAATGAAGTGTAAGAATCGAAATCGGCGAGATGGCGTCTGACAAATAAGCCGATCACGATGCTGATTAGGACAACACCAATGGTCGCTAATATGAAGACGAGTGTCATGCCTCGGTGTCCTTTGCTTGGGGGGTGTTGTCATCTTTTAAGAAGAGAATCTTCTTACGTTTTTCCTTCAGCCACACCGCGAGGAGAACCGCCCCAATAAAACATATGTATATAATGCAACACTTGCAGATAGAAAGAAAGACAATCGCTTCAGAAGACGGATTCCAATCAACCTTTTTTCTTATCCACTCGACAAAAGGAGTATATCCACATATCAGAACAGCCACAAACATGGATACCCATACGATAATACCCATCTTTAGATAGGCTTTATATTCACCATATTCTGCCGTTTGAGTCACTTTTGTGTATATCTCCGTACCGTTACTGGAAGTCGTTTTTATTTCAATCAGTGGGTCTCTGCCGAGAGACATAACAACAGCATATGCAAGCCACAAAACCAACACCCAAGTCAGTTTCTCGGTAGTTGAAAAGGCAATGAATAGAACAGTCACAAGGGAAAGCCAGAAAATGGCGAGAAGCCATAGAATTTTCTCTTGTGCGGTATTTTTTTTCTTGTTTCGGGCTGCGTAATGACAATCATCCCAATCGAATAGTACATAAAGAATCAGCATTGATGTGACCAAAATCCTTATAGCTGAGATAAAAAAACTATCAGGCCAACTAACTTCAGCTATCTGATGTACGAGAAAAGCCAAAATCAGTGATAACGCTATTGGATAGAGTACATTGACGAATGCTTCAACATCGAGATTGCGAAGGCTTTCTTCGCTGAGAATGGGGCTTAACAAATTTTTGATGAAGTTTGCAATGATTCCTATCTTATTATTTTTGTTCTGTGTCATACCTCATATCCCACTTCATTATAAGGGCATGAAGAAGTTGCTTTCTCCAAATACGGCACCGCCGTCGACATTCAGTCCGCACCGAAGAATCAGTCGGTTGTGTATGATCTTGATTCGCTCCGAGGTGAGCGTGGCTCGTGATGTGCGGTCCTTAGAAATCATTCTGCGAAAAACCCAATTCTGACTTATCAAAAGACACTTACCTCTGGGAATATTCTTGAGCAACATCCAATAGTCTCGCGCTTGCAGTTTTTCAATTAAAGTATCTACACAAAGACACGCTGTAAGAACATATGCCATCTGTGAAAGAACCAGCGTGAGTTGCGTGGCGGTCAGATAAGGCATATCGATGATGCCATAATCCAGCGCCCGTGGTATTACCATTGCCCGAAGGTTGCCTCTATAATATTCAAATTCACGAACAAAAACGCAATTAGGGCGATACCACTGCAAAACTTCAGCCGCAAGATCATGAACCTCTGGGGGAGCAACATGACTCCCTTTAAGATTCATTTCCGGTAGATTACATTTCATTTCTGTTTATCTCCATTCGACTCTATTTTCTTGTATAGCCTTTCACCTGAGGAGCGTCCGCTCAAGCCGTTTGACTATCTTTGCGTTAATAAAACCACTGCAACGATGTTAGATGGCAAACTTTCGCCACTGGTGTTTATGGCCTTGACTGTCCGCTGTCCATCTGGCGTTATAATAACAAACAAAATTGAGATGTGCAATAAGACTTTTAAGTCCACGAAAGCCTCAGATGGATTGATAGGTTATTATCTGAGATTTGTTAGCGCAAATTTCCTCATTGCGGCCTCCAGCACCGCTGCACAATTTGGGTAACTGACTTTTATTTCGAATCTGGTGAAAAGAATACCTAAGTATCTTGGGTATCACTCTTGGCAGATTCCCACAACCTTTTTTCGCTTTTCTTTCCCTGTCCGCTAAACGCTAAATGAAGTCCCCCAAAATCTCCCAACTTTTATTCGCTGCTCCGTGTGGCGGACTTGTCCGCCGACTTGTCCGGCGTAGCGCAAGCGAAGTCTGAAGCTTCAGCAAAGGCAGATTCAGGTATTAGAATTTGAGCCTTAGAAAAAGAATACCTAAGTATCTTAGGTATTACCCTCAGCAGACACCCACCCCGCCTGCATATTTACTTCCACCTCCTCTATTGCCTGCTACTAAAATGTTTCCAATCCTTTCGACTAATAGAAAGGACCAAGTTACTTAGTGAAAGTGCTTGTTCTGCCTCCGGTTCGGAACCATTCTTATTTACTGCGGAGTTTCACTCCTGCGTAATACTAAATGTCCCTCATGCTGGCCTCCGGCTGCCTGCCCTACGGGATGCGCCGTTTGCTATCCCATCGTTGCGGTTTCCGGCACCACTGCGCAATTTGGGCAACTGACTTTTGTTTTGAATCTGGTGAAAAGAATACCTAAGTATCTTAGGTATTGCCCTCGGCAGATTCCCACAACCTTTTTCGCTTTTCTTTCCCTGTCCGCTAAACGCTGAACGCTAAATGAAGTCCCCCAAAATCGCCCAACTTTTATCTGCTGCTCCGTGTGGCGGGCTTATCCGCCGACTTGTCCGGCGTAGCGCAAGCAAAGTCGGAAGCTTCAGAAAAGGCAGATTCAGGTATTAGAATTTGAGCCTTAGAAAAAGAATACCTAAGTATCTTAGGTATTACCCTCAGCAGACACCCACCCCGCCTGCATATTTACTTCCACCTCCTCTATTGCCTGCTACTAAAATGTTTCCAATCCTTTCGACTAATAGAAAGGACCAAGTCACTTAGCGAAAGTGCTTGTTCTGCCTCCGGTTCGGAACTATTCTTATTTACTGCGGAGTTTCACTCCTGCGTAATACCAAATGTCCCTTATGCTGGCCTCCGGCTGCTTGCCCTGCGCGAAATTAAACGCAACGTAATGCGTTCTTTTCTGACCATCATAGGTATTGTCATCGGTGTGGCCGCGGTAATTACTATGGTAACACCGGGCGGCGGTGCCACTGCACAGGTTACACAACAAATAGCAAGCATGGGCAGCAACCTGTTGATGGTCAACCCAGGAAAGAGGATGGGACCCGGCCAGTCTTCCACCTCTGCCATGTTCAAACTGGATGACGCCGAAGCTGTTGCCAGAGATATCAGCTCGGTTGCGGCCGTAGCCCCGGTTTCTTCTCGATCCATTACTGCTGTATATGGAAACGAAAACTGGCAGACCACTATTACGGGCTCTAATAACCAGTATATCGCAATCGGAAACAGATCTATCGGGTCGGGCCGGTTGTTTACCGATAGTGAACTGCGTAGCGGCGCGGCAGTTTGTATTATGGGCGAAACCGTTCGTGAAAAGCTTTTCGGCGGGCAGGACTTCTTGGGAGGGAAAATCCGCCTCGAAAAACTTTCATGTGAAGTAATCGGTCTGTTGGAGGCCAAAGGCCAGAATACGATGGGTATGGATCAGGATGATATCGTTGTGATTCCGTTGCGTACTTTTCAACGGCGTATCGCCGGTAATCAAGACGTCAGCCTCATCCAGGTCTCGGTCAAGGATGGAATACCTACTGAGAAGGCTCAGAGAGATATCGAGTTGTTGATGCGCGAACGCAGGCATATATCGGTGAGTGAGGAGGACGATTTTTCAGTTATGGATATGAAGGAAATAGCCACAATGCTTACCGGTACTACTCGTGTTCTCACCGCCCTTCTCGGTGCGGTAGCCGCAGTGAGCCTTCTTGTCGGCGGGATTGGTATCATGAATATTATGCTGGTGTCGGTCACCGAGAGAACCCGTGAGATCGGCACCCGTCTGGCCATCGGCGCACTCGAGAGCGAGGTAATGATGCAGTTTTTGGTTGAGGCGGTCGTACTGTCTTCGTTCGGCGGCATAATCGGCATCATTTTGGCCCTCACTTCATCCTTCTGGCTTGCCCGTCTATTGCTTGTACCTTTCGTCTTAAACGGAGGTATTGTCATTGTCTCCTTCCTGTTCTCGGCCGTTGTGGGTGTGATATTCGGCTATTTTCCGGCGTTGAAAGCCGCTCGCCTTGATCCTATTGGAGCATTGCGTCATGAGTGAGTGAACAGATCTGTCGTGGTGACTTTTCAAGGCTCTTATACCATTCCTAAAAATTAATGGCGCTTTATGATGATTTTCAACAAGCTGTCTGCGAGTCTTGGCAAGCTTTTTGTCTTGATGTGGAGCTTATTCGCAGCATATGCCGCTGCTCCTATGTCTAGCGCAATAATTTATTATGATTGGTATAACATGCCAAAAACTAGCCTTCGAACCGCCTTGCCAAGATCATCTAACGGCCTCTAAAAACCACCAAATATGTAGTTATATATGCCTTTATTAACTTGCTATAACAGCTTGTATATTCATGCATAGTACTTTGCTTCTGCTTGATCGCCTTGCTGTTCTGTCCATGCAGTTGAACGGAGTTTTTCTTGATAAACCAGCCGGAGAGGTTCGTATTTCTTACAGATTCTGAACCTTTTTATTTACACTAACGAGCATCTGCACACAGAATTATCCACAACAGTCAATTCTCGACCGCAATCAAATCACTCGATTTCCATAACTGGCTGCTGCACTTCCTGCACTACCACATTTGCAAGTTTAATTTGCTTTTAATGCTCATTTAATACTGCACCAATAAAGCCCTTCCATAATGTGGCCGTGTTCTGAGAGATGCAACGAGTCCTTGGCGAGCAAATTCAACAAAATGAAAAACCGGCGTCTTGGACAAGATGAAGGGGCAAAACATAAATCTGGATTTAGAAGGTATCAGCCACCTTTACTTAGCCTATAACGTCAGTGACATTGATAACTGATTCTGTCATTTTAGGCGTGTGGGAACTAAAAGTAAAGCAGATTTAAGGTAGGCGCAAATTTGAAAGGAGAAATGATTATGAAGGCGCGATCACTTACATGTAAAGGAAAAAACATGGCGTTTACTTTGGTGGAGTTGTTAGTTGTGATTTCTATTATAGCGTTACTAATGGCTGTCCTGCTACCCAGCCTTAATAGAGCAAGAAAAAGTGCCTGGGCGGTTAGATGTGGTGCAAATGCAAAAAATGTAGCAATGGCAATGGAGGTTTATGTCGTCAGTAATGACGGATATTATCCCGCTTCTTACCTTTATTGTGCGCAAAGAGGTACAGATACCTGGGATATAAAAAGGCAGGATTACAGCTATCAGGGCAATGGTTATATACACTGGTCATATTTTCTTTTCTACAGTGGTGCGTGCGACGAGACTGCTTTTGAATGCCCGGCCATACCACATAATGGTATTCCGAGAACCAATCCCGGCCTACTTGCTGAGAACTGGGAAAAAGGCCAAGTCGATATGGATGGCAGGAGCGGCTCTAATTCGAGCTTGGGCGATTTTGGGGACTTCATTTAGCGTACAGCGTTCAGCGTTTAGCGGACAGGGAAAGAAAAGCGAAAAAAGGTTGTGGGAATCTGCCAAGGGCAATACCTAAGGTACTTAGGTATTCTTTTTTCTAAGGCTCAAATTCTAATACCTGAATCCACCTTTGCTGAAGCTTCCGACTTCGCTTGCGCTACACCGGACAAGTCGGCGGACAAGTCCGCCACACGGAGCAGCGGATAAAAGTTGGGCGATTTTGGGGGGCTTCATTTAGCGTACAGCGTTTAGCGGACAGGGAAAGAAAAGCGAAAAAAGGTTGTGGGAATCTGCCGAGGGAAATACCTAAGATACTTAGGTATTCTTTTCACCAGATTCAAAATAAAAGTCAGTTGCCCAAATTGCGCAGTGGTGCCGGAGACCGCAACTAACTCGACTAGCTCACCACGGGTAGGAAAAATACAGTAGTTAGCTGAAGATGTACACTAAAAAGGTGTCCGAGTAGTAGGCAGCACAAACGCAGATTGGAATTTCAAGTCGCGGGGCGAACTCGATTTTCACAATACTGCCACTCATGAAAGGCCATAATAAGTTTTAATAGCTGCTGCTAAGATACTCCCTGCAGTAGTTATGCTTACTTGCCATGCTCCCGAAGCTGCCTTTTTAACCATCTTGCCAATCCAACTACTGACTTTTTCACCAAAAGCATTGGCTGATTCTGGTTTAGGGTCACTTCCCACAGCTTTTTCCAATTCAGAAATATCTTCCTTACCGACCCCCTTGCTTCTAAGAAAACTGGATAAGGTTTCGAAATCTCCGGGTCGTATTAACATTTCTAAATTCTGAGTCACATTGCTATCAGACACATTCCCTAAGATGCCTTGAAACTGGCCTATGTTTATACTCGGGTTTCCTTGCGCCTTCTGTTTTTCTTCGTGTGAAAAAGTCAATCCTTCACCTAATATTCCTTCTTCCTCAAGTTTCATTGCCCAGTTAAGAATTGTATTCCGTACCACATCTAATATTCCATGTATTTGGTTCTCACTTATATGAAGCGTGGGTCTCAAAGGGGCATTTGTACCTCGCATGAGCGCATTTTCAATGGCCTGTGAAAATGGTATATGCAAAATACCTCCTTTCTCCTTACTCTTCACAATACTCTCGAGTTCACTTATCGGTTGTCCTATCTTTCTTTTCCGTATCGATTCAGACCATTCAACATCTCGAACGATTACCGGTATCCAACCGTGATATGGATTCCAAGCCTTTATTTCACCTACTACCTCACGATATTTAGGTATTTCTTCGGAAGTATCTTGGTATCCATTAAGCTCACATTCTACCCAACGTTGAAATTCATCAATTTTTAATTTCTTAGCCACTACAAGCGCTTTGCGCAGCAAATCTGTTAATACAACGGAAGAATCCATAGCATCTCTTTGTAAATCTAAAATTATGGAACCCATAACAACTTCCCCACCAAGTCATAATCTTTATTTCTCTTGCTGCCTAATTCTACCCACCCTTGCCTTGTATTTTCAAGACCTCTTTTTTTGCCTTGCCTACATCGATTGTCGTAGACTGGGGAATTGACAAACGGAGGGTCCACCATAGTCTTGTTTAAGGCGTTTTCCCTATGCAGAGATAAATCGTCACCTGAAGCGCCCATTGCCCCAAAAGTTTCGTTGCATATAGCGGTTTTGTTTGTTACTACTCCGCCAAATGAAGAGCGTTCAGCGTGGAGCGTTCAGCGAACAGTTAAGACCAAAGACGCAAGACGGACGAAAGACGTTTGAAATTAGGAGAAGAGCAGTTATGTCGGTTTCCGCGGAAAAAATAGCAGAGCTGGAAAAAATCGCGAGGAGGCTGCACTACGATATCGTAATGATGATTGGGGCGGGCAAGCGGCTGAACCCTGCTTACTGCTTGCAGGGACAGGCAAGCACGGTTTCGAAAATATGAAGGTTTAAGCGGTTTTATTGACCCTCGAATGAATGACAAAGCAAACGATTTCAACAAGATTATAACGAATTGTCATTTCGCACCCATTCGGTTGCGCTCAGGACAAGCTTTGATGCGGAATCCAGAAATAATGGAATGGATTCCTGCTCCTTCGGCTTCGCTCAGGACAGGTTTCGCAGGAATGACACAACTATAAAACTGAAACTTATTTAATAGAAGCGGCACTAGTGCTCTGTCTTAGGATGTTTGAGGGGTTGTCATGCTGAGCCGAAGGCGAAGCATCTGGCCTTATCA
>Ga0315548_1002157_pt1 | contig 15533 bp, 14 predicted proteins | sample SalMarSW160110MG_2_FD_202540 | JGI IMG/M metagenome (GOLD analysis project Ga0315548, IMG submission 202540) | Salt marsh sediment microbial communities from the Plum Island Ecosystem LTER, Massachusetts, United States - Salt Marsh Sediment SW1601-110 ...
GAGCTTTTTGATGATGGAGTTAGGATTATTTTAGAGACCCAGCGGGGCAGCGTGTCACTGCTTCAGCGCAGACTCAACATCGGCTATGCGAGGGCCTCACGGATAATTGAGATGATGGCGTCGTCGGGAATACTCGGCGAGTACAAGGGCAGCCAGGCACGGGAGGTTATTATGACGCTGGACGAGTATGAGCGGGTTCGTGAGCTCGCCTCTCGGCAAAGCCGAGGGCAGATGGAAGCGGAGCGGGGAGATTCGGCTGAGGGTAAGGATTTACCTGAGGCCGCTTTGTTAAATGAGGGACAGCGCGGATATATTGCTACTGAAGAGGCGGATTAACTCGCCTCTTGTAGTTGCTTGTTTATTTTACACTGCTGAAGAGTCTTTTTTACCTGCCAGCGGACGAAGTGCGGGGCGCCGCAGAGTAGATAAATACCACATATAAGCATAATTGTCCAAGGCAGCAAATCCCCGAAACTGAAGGGAGCAAAATTAGTGAAAAAACGGGTGTAAGTAGTACCGTTAACAGAGTAAGTTTCGGCTTTGAATTTAGCAAGCATGTTTATAATGTATGTTGTGTGCCAGAGCACGTTGCTGAGTAAGTAGATACCGCCAGCAATGCAGATAAGACGAAATGCAACGGGTAGCCATCCGATTTGCGAGCCGGGCTCCGGTAGCCGTTCTGAGCCAACGATTTTTTGAGCTAGGTTCTCGCGTTTGTAAATAAAGATGTACACAAGCACTGCGATAGCTCCTGTAACGAGCAATAACGAGAAGAGCGATAAACCTGTAATTTGCCGAGATGGTTCTAAATAAAACATTAAAATTACGTAGGGCAATTGAGACAGTAAGCGAATAGAAAAAAAGATTCCTATTGCCGAGAGAATAATTTTGGTGAGCGTGTGCATCTTATTCATTTTTCGATTCCTTCTGCATCCGGGTTTTGATTAAAGAGCGATTTAGTTTTGTGGGTACTCAATTGGAAGCGTATAAACTGAGGCCAGCCGTAAAGCAGGTAAACTGCTAATATTGCTTTGAGAAAATTGTATATCATATATGACCATTGCGAGGGGGTGAAAATAAGTGATTTTGGAAAGGTCTTAAATGTGAGTATCTCGTTTGCCAAGGAAAGTATATACAGAGGCGACACTATTATATTCAATATCGTAGGCATTAAGGTTGCGAGCAATATAAGACCGTAAAGAGCCGCAACCATTCTAAGAGAACTATCCAGCCAGAGTGTTCCGCGTTCGGGGTTTAATTTTTCACCAGAACCAGCTATTTTATAAACTAACCAATCGTTTTTAAAGATGAGCAAATATGCAATCGCTACAGCGAAGATTATAAATACGGATAAAAATAGGACAATTCGGAACATAAATGTAGCCAGGTTCTGCGCCGTGTATGTTAGTGAATGGAGATATAGGCAGAGGTTGACGATAGCACTGAGTCCAATGAAAGTGAGGACGGCTTTGGCTATGATTTGCATTTTTGTCATATAGCTTGTTCTCCGCTATCCATTTGTTTTTATTTTATCCATTTATGACCGAATAGCCACAAAGGTTTTTTTTGGTATTTGCACTATACAGCACAAACTTATTCATCCTTTGTAGCACTACAGAAAATGGATTTCTTTTTCCTTTTTTTGTATTTTATGATTGTTTTTTGGGTGATTAGGAGGAATTTTTGTTTTTTTGCAGAAAAATGGTTGATTTTCAGTTATAAGTTGAGTAGTTTGTTGCGGTTTAGAATGCTCTGTCGCATGGGGTAGCTGTGTGGCGCGGGCTTCCAGCCCGTGTTTAGCCAAGACACGGCCAGGATGGTCGTGCCACGATATGGGGTCAGCAGTATCACGGCGTGGTTGACTCAGGCCTCCGGCGGAGCCAAATCGCCCCTAAGGGGTCCGTGACAGATGAAGAATGAAAAACTTAAAACCCAAAATGTAAAGCTTTGGAATTCGATAATTTTTGGTTTTTCACTTTACGTTTTGAGTTTTTATTACCCGGTGGTGTAATTGGTAACACATGGGCTTTTGGTGCCCACGTTCCAGGTTCAAGTCCTGGCCGGGTAGCTTTGAAAATTATAAACTTAAAAGTGAAATACTAATGGCAGACAGGGTAGCAATAATATTGGCAGCGGGAGTCAGCAGCCGGATGAATACACAAATGGCGAAGGTGCTGCACGAAGTATGCGGTCGGCCTATGCTGGCCTATGTGCTTGATGCCTGCCGAAAGATTGGGGTAACAAAGATATATGTTGTGGTTGGTTTTTCCGCTGAGCAGGTCGAAGAACGATTCGAGAGTTTCGATGATATTGTCTGGGCCCGTCAGCAAGAGCAGCTTGGAACGGCTCATGCGGTATTGTGTTGCAAAGAATATTTGCGGGATTTCAAAGGACAGACACTGGTACTTTGTGGTGATGGGCCTTTGATTCGAGCTGAAACATTAAAAGTATTAGTCCAAAAGCATGAGGTTGAGCAGCCGGCGGCAACACTGGCGACGGCGGTTCTGGATGACCCAGCCGGATATGGACGGATAATCCGGGATGCATATGGCAATATCCAGGGTATTGTTGAGCATGGTGACTGCACGAAAGAACAGTTGGCTATTAGAGAGGTTAACCCGAGCTATTATCTTTTCAACAACGAGGTTCTTTTTGAGGCATTGGAAAAGGTTAAGCCGGACAACGTCAAGCAGGAATATTATTTGACGGATGTGCTGAGTCTTATTCTTGCGACGGGTCATAAGATTGTTGCGATAACGGCGGTGCGGCCCGAGGAGGCGATGGGTGTCAACAGCAGGCGCGAGCTTAGCGTAGCGAGCAAGATTATGCAGCGGCGAATTCAGCAGGAGTTGATGGAAAATGGTGTAACAATAGTTGACCCTGATAATACCTGGATAGACGCAAGGGCACAAATAGGGCAGGATACTGTGATTGAGCCGTTCACATATATTCACGGCGAAGTTAGAATTGGCCAGGGCTGTCGAGTTGGGCCGTTTGCTTATGTGAGGAGCGGCACGGTTTTGGAAAATGATGTTGTATTAGGTGTTTTTGCGGAGATTAAAAATTCCACCCTGGCCGATGGTGTTCGGGCCCGGCACCACAGCTATATTGGTGATGCTACTGTGGGACACAACGTCAACGTGGGAGCTGGCTCGATAACGGCAAATTACGACGGCAAAACAGTCAGCCGGACGACTATAGGCAACGATTGCTACATCGGCTCCGGCGCAATACTGGTAGCACCACTTGAGTTGAAAGATGGCTCGCATATAGATGCGGGGACAGTGGTTTCTCAAAAAAGCATTAATAAACTGGGGCAGCCGGCTGCGTCGAAAGCGCAGCTCGACGAGAAGGACTAAAGCAGATGTTTATAGATGAGGGCATAAAGATTTTTTCCGGCAGCAGTAATCCTGCGTTAGCTGCTGCGGTTTGTAGGTATTTGGAAATTCCGCTCGGTGGTGCGAAAATCGAAAAGTTTCCGGACAGCGAGAAGGGCATCAGGGTTGAGGATGATGTTCGTGGCAGGGACTGCTTTGTTGTGCAGTCAACGTGTAATCCTGTAGACGAGTATCTGATGGAGCTGTTAATTTATCTGGACTGCTTGCGAAGGGCCAGTGCCAGGCGCATCACTGCGGTTATTCCTTACTTTGGCTATGCCCGGCAGGACCGAAAGGCTGAGGGACGAGTGCCTATCACGGCCAAATTGGTGGCGAATATTATTGTTGCGGCCGGTGCCGACAGGGTCTTGGCGATAGACCTTCACGCACAGCAGCTGCAGGGATTTTTTGATATACCAGTTGACCACCTGTTGGGAGAGCTGGTATTGAGCAAGTATTTCGGAGACAAAGGAATTCGTAACCTAACGGTGGTTTCGCCGGATGTGGGTAATTTGAAGATTGCATCCCGGTATGCGGCGCATCTCGGCGGGGAACTGGCAATTGTACATAAAAAACGGATAAGCGGCAGTGATGTTGAGGCACAGGAGATAATAGGGGAAGTAAAGGGCAAAAACATCCTTATGTGCGACGATATTATCGCCACGGCTGGGACAGTCTGCAACGCTGCCAGACTGGTTAAACAGCGTGGGGCTGAAAAGATATACGTCGGTGCTACACACGGCGTTTTTGCAGGACAAGCGATAGAGAAACTGCAAGAGGCACCAATTGATGAGATAGTCGTTACTGACACAATACCGTTGAGCGACGAGGTCAAAAAGGCAGGCTGCGTAAAGGTTTTAACGGTATCGTCCATGTTGGGTGAGGCGATAAAGAGAATTCACAGGAACGAGTCAGTGAGTGGCTTGTTTGACAATTACAGTCCATAATATATAGATGAAGAAAGAATATATACTAATCCGTCGAGGCTCGGCCTCGCCGAGACTGATAGAAGTTGGGATGTTATGGAAAAAGAATTGATTCTGAAGGCAGAAATCCGGGAACAAACCGGAACAAAGCATGCCGCCATAGTGCGTAAGAGCGGCCGTATACCTGCTATTGTGTATGGACATAAGCAGAAGCCGGTCGCCATTTCACTGGATGCGCGTAGCTTTATCGAAGGGCTTCATCATGGGCGTCGGCTTATGGATGTACAGATTGGTAAAAACAAGCAAAAAATATTGGTTAAAGACCTGCAATATGACCACCTTGGTCAAGATGTCATTCATGTGGATATGATGAGAGTTGACGTGGCTGAGAGGGTTAAAGTATCGGTTCCTATCGAGCTTAAAGGTACGGCAAAGGGAACGCATGAGGGTGGTATCGTTGAAGAAAATATGGACCATCTGGAAATTGAGTGCAGAGTAACTGATATTCCGGAGACAATTATTGTTTCGGTCAAAGAGATGGGCGTCGGCGATGCTTTACACATGGGCGATGTCGAGCTTCCAGAAGGGGTGAAGCTGATAAGCCCACCAGAGACCCTCCTTATTAGCTGTCATTTGGTTGCAGCAGCCAAGACCACTGAGGAGATTGAGGAGCAGGTCCCGGCTGCCCCTGAGGTTATTAGTGAAGTTAAGGGGGATGAAGAGCCTTCGGAAGAAGAGAAACGGTGAACCGCGTGTGGTTCACGGCCATAAACCCAACGTGGTTTATGTGGTATAGAGATGGTTATTTCTAACGGGGCTAAAATAGTTGTCGGGCTGGGTAATCCCGGCGGTGAGTATGCTGATACGCGGCACAATATGGGCTTTCGGGTGATTGATTTGCTGGCTGAGACATTGAAGATAGAGACAAAAAAAAGGAAATTTGGCGCCTACACAGGAGCGGGTGAGTTTGCAGATAAAAAGTTAATATTTTTAAAGCCGGGGCAGTGGATGAACTGCAGCGGCCAGCCGGTCGCCAAGGCGGTTGCTTTTTATAAGCTTGCGTTAGATGACTTGCTTGTCGTAACCGACGATATGGACCTGGAGCCAGGCAGGATTCGGCTCAGGGCGAGAGGTTCTGCGGGCGGCCATAACGGCCTGGCGGACATTATAGAGAAGCTTGGCACGGATGAATTCGCACGCTTGCGGATAGGCATCGGCCGAAGCACGGAAGAAGAGGCGGTGGATTTTGTTCTTGATAGGCCGGCAGAAGAGAAGCCGCTGCTGGATAAGGCGGTTGAAAAGGCGCGCGATGCCGTGCTTTGCTGGGTCGAATATGGTATCGAGGCGGCGATGAATCGGTTTAATGTTGGAAAAGAGAAAGAGACACGAATTGATACTGGTTTAGAAAATTAGTTGTGGCAGGGATAATCAGGGTATCAGGTAATGTGTTGTGATAAAGAAAATGTTAATTTAGACAGGAGGTATTGGTATGGAAACCGCGGTTAGGAAGAAATTGTACGAGGCAATGTTTCTTATTGATTCTGCTCAAGCGTCGGATTGGGATAAAGTTATTGCGACCCTGGAGACGGTGTTAAAGAAAGCCGATAGCGATATCGTCTCGATAAGAAAATGGGACGATAGAAAGCTGGCTTACGAGATTAATGGCAAGGCCAGGGGGACGTATATCCTTTGCTACTTCAGGGCCGATGGCACGAAGGTGCGTGAGATTGAAAAGGCCGTTCAGCTTTCAGAACAAATAATGCGTGTTTTGATTCTGAGCGCAGAGTCGAGAGAGAAGAAAGATATTGAAAAAGATACTCCTGCGACGAGAGCTGAAGGGCAAAAGAGCACTCACAAGCCGGAAGAGAAGGCTGAAGCAAAGCAGACAGGCGACGATGAGCTTGTAAAGGAAACTGTAGAGTCGATTGATTAGGGAGCTTAAGTATGGCTGGTTTTAATAAGGTTTTTCTGATGGGGAATCTGACCCGCGACCCGCAGCTGTCATATACTCCGAACCAGACGGCGGTAGTTGATTTTGGTCTGGCGACGAATCGCAAATGGACGAGCAGGGAAGGCGAACAGCGGGAGGAGACCTGTTTTGTGGACTGCCGGGCGTTCGGCAGAATGGCTGAGAATATAAATAAGTACCTGACCAAAGGTCGCCCGATGTTTATGGAGGGCAGATTAACGTTTGATAGCTGGACGGCCCAGGACGGAACGAAGCGCAGCAAGCACAGAGTTACGGTTGAAAACTTTCAGTTTCTGCCTGGCACGTCGGGAGCAGGTGTCGACCACGTTGGCCAGAATGCAGGCGTTGCAGATTCTCAAACGGAGTCCACCGCAGACAGAGAAGTGACAGATGATATACCATTTTAATGGTTCGACCCGTTCGACTCGCTCAGGGCAGGCAAGCTCGCCATTCCGAGCGAAGTCGAGAGATTGAGTTCGTGGTTCATGGGTTATAAATCCCGCCCCTCATAGGGAGGGGTAGACGATAAGGTAGAATATGGCCAGAAGAAGTGACAGTCCTCGGGGCTCCTTACGGGGAAAAACAGATTTTGCAGGTGCTCACCCGGCCTCTGTTAGGGGCGGGGCCCGCGAGCAGACACAATGTCGTTTTTGCAGATGGGGTGTAAAGTATATTGATTACAAGGATGTCGATACTTTACAACGGCTTTTAACTAATCGCGGCAAGATATACTCGCGTAAACGCAGCGGTAATTGCGCCGGCTGTCAAAGAAAGGTGAAAAAGGCAATCAAGCGTGCCAGGTATATGGCACTATTGCCGTTTACTACGTAAATCGTCGCTCGTTGTTCGAGTCACGGGTCACGAGAGACGGGAGACGAAATATGAAGGTTTTGCTTTGTGAAGATATTAATGTGCTTGGCTGGCTTGGAGATGTTGTAGAAGTAAACGACGGCTATGCAAGAAACTATCTGCTGCCTCAGGGTTTGGCAAAAGTTGCAACGGAGGCGAGTATAAGAGCAATTGCCAGTGAAAAGGCCAAACGTGCCGAGCAAAGGATACATGAGAGAGGCCGGCGGGAGAAAGCGGCCAAGGCAGTCGAAGGGGCAGAGGCGGTACTGGCAGCTAAAGCCAATGAGCAGGGGGTCTTGTTCGGCTCGATTGCCGCCGGCCGGATAGCAGAGAATCTGCGCGGACAGGGCTTTGAAGTTGCCGATGAGGTGGTGCAGTTGCCCACACATATAAAAGAGGTCGGGACACATACGGTAACGCTTAAATTCGACGATGATTTGACCGTGCAGGTTACCGTTGTGGTCGTGCCCGAAGGGGCAGACCCGCTCGCTTCGCCGAATCAAGGCGAGGCCGATTCGGCCAACAAGGCGAGCCCGAAGGAACAGAAGTAAAGCAAAAATTAAAACGTAAAATGCAAAATTAAGGATGTCATCACAGCACTTAAAATATTTTAAGTGCTGGATTCCACAATTTTGATTTTTGATATTTGCATTTTGAACTCTGGTATGGGATTTGCTATTTCGAATTCGAAACGAAATCGAAAGATATATTTAAATACTCTCGAACTCGAATTCGAGCAATTTGAAATTGTTAACTCGATTTCGGTTCGATGAAAGAATAAAAAGTCCGAACCGCAGGCAGAACAAGCAGGACAGGTTTAGTTGAAAGAAATATGGCCGGACATCTTTAAATTCACAATTTGTAAATTCAAAGTTATTATTTGAAGAGTTCTAAGAGATCTTCAAGAGTTAGACCAAATTCCTGTCCAGTCCTCAATTCGACTTATAACTTACTATTACACAAGGGGTAATATGAGGTTTTTTATGTCAAAATGAGAGCTGCAAGTGATTTACAAGTCTACTAACCAGTCATAACCAAAAACCAGCCAGTAGCAACTGGTACAAATTAGACACAAAATTTTCAGGTTTTTAATGTTCCTTCGTATTTTTACAGATTTTAGGGCCTAGTGCTCAAAGATAGTTTTGAAATAAATTTTATAAAATGGTAGCTTAAAACGGAATATCTGAAAAGTTATACGCGATTATTTGCATACGCAAACTCTAACGTAATATTATTGCCTCACGGTTAGGACCAACTGAAATATATTTAATCGGGCATCCAATCAACTGTTCAATAGTTTCTATATAAGCTTTAGCATTTGAAGGAAGTTTATGAAAATCACGTATTTCAGTAATGTCTTCGCTCCAACCAGGCATTTCAGTATAAACAGGTTTAGCTTGAACAAGTCCAGCCGTAATTGGAAATTCATTAGTCTTGGTTGTACCTATCAAATACTGAGTACAGATTTTCAAGGTGGTTTGTCCAGAAAGACAATCTAATTTTGTCAGGGCTATCTCGTTTGCACCTTGTGTAATTACTCCATATCTAGAAGCAACAGCATCAAAATGCCCAATTCGCCTTGGTCTACCTGTTGCAGCTCCATATTCATGAGCAATTTCTCTTAGGCTATCGGCTATATCACTTTTCATCTCCGTTACAAACGGGCCTTCTCCAATACATGTAGAGAACGCTTTCATAACACCAGTAATATTGTCGGGCGATGATGAAAAGCAACCAGATCCAATGGGAGCAAATGCTGAGAGTGAGCAAGATGAGCTCGTATAAGGATATACTCCATAATGGATGTCTCTTAGTGCTCCTAGTTGTGCCTCCATCAGAATATTCTTGTCAGATTTTATCGCATTTCTAAATAGAGCTATTGTGTCTTCTATATGAGGTTTTAGCAGACTTCCGTATTTCAGGGCCCATTCAACCATTTCATTTGCAGATACAGGCGGTTTGTTATATACGGCTTTGAAAATTGGATTTTTCAAACTTAAACATCGCTCTATTTGCTCTTTTAAATACTCTGGATATAAAAGTGAGCCAATCTGAATACCGTATTTCAAATATTTGTCACTGTAAACAGGGGCAATTCCCTGTTTTGTTGAACCAAATATTTTACTATCTAGTCTGCATTCTTCGTACTCATCCTGCAACTGGTGATAGGGGAAACATATAATAGCCCTATTAGAGATTCTGTAATTTTTTTCATTAATACTAATACCACGACTCTGTAATTCATTAATCTCATCAAGAAGTGCCTCAAGATTTATTACCGTGCCGGGACCAAGAACATTAACAATATTATCATAGAATATACCAGAAGGAATCAAGTGAAGTCTGAATTTACCTTTTTCATTAACAACAGTGTGCCCTGCGTTATTGCCCCCTTGGTACCTGACTACATAGTCCACATCTTTAGCAAAATAGTCAACCATTCTGCCTTTTCCTTCGTCCCCCCAATTTACTCCAACTACAATCCTAATACTCATGGTTCTATCCTTTCTTAAAATATCATACGAAGATAATACTAAATCTAAGAAAGGCAGCATAGAAGAAGTTTTGAAAAATGGTTTTGAAGTAACGATTTTTCAGACTAAGCTCGGAACGTATATAGCATCAGCAAGCGGAGAGAACAGTAATAATAGGATTGTAAGTTATACGGTAAAAGGTTGTTTTGATGTAGATACTGCATTTGCCGAATTAGCACGGAAGGTGCAGCGGGGAGAAAGGGAATGCTCTTTTAGTTTATAGTGCTGCCTGCCCCGTTAGATATGAAATTATCTAACAGGGCTTGTCCTCTTACCGTGTTATTTTAGCTAAGATAGCCGGTATAGGGAGGATACATGCCCGCCTGTAGTTGGGCACGTATTGTTATAAAAAAATGATTGAATAAAAAGAGCGGGGCAATATAATTGGACAACTGGCTTTAATGTTTGCGCGGGACGTGAATCGATGAGTAAAGATACAAAAATAGCACCCATCAAGGTCTCTGCCGGTAAAGGTGTAAGGGTGGAACCTCTCTCGGCGGCGGCTCGGGGTGCGCAGGCCCCCGACAGCTTCGTTCGGGGGCAGGCGGGTTTACGGCGGATGCCGGAGTCATTGGCTGCCGAGGCGGCGGTGTTGGGGTCAATGGTGCTGGACCCTGATTGTATCAGTGAGGTTATCGAGCGATTGAGGGCGGACGACTTTTACCGTGTTGAGCATCGTTACATATTTAGTGCAATAATCGCGCTTTATGAAAGGCACACGGGAGGGGCGATAGATGGGGTGCTGCTTCGAGATGAGCTGGAAAAACGAAAGCAGTTGGATGATGCGGGGGGCGTAGAATACATTGGCAAGATAATAGACTCGGTGCCGTCATCGGCCAACGTGATGTATTATGCGGGGATTGTTAAAGACAAGAGCTTGTTGCGTGAGATTATTGGTGCAGCCGGTGAGATTTTAGCCGAGGCGTACGACCAGGGCACGGAAACCAGCACGACACTTGACGAAGCGGAGCGGAAGATTTTCGCCATCACGGATAAAAATATAAAGGGTTCCGCGGCCTTAATAAAAGATTTGGTTACGAGGAGCTTCGAGCTTATAGAGAAGCGCGAAGGCGGGCACGTGACCGGTATAGCTACAGGGTATCACGAGCTTGACGAGCTGACCTGTGGTTTGCAGAACGGCGAGATGATAATTATTGCCGGCAGGCCCAGCATGGGTAAGACGTCGCTGGCATTGAACATGGCTGAGCATATGGGCGTTCAGGAGAAGATACCTGTGGGGGTATTTTCTTTAGAGATGGGCCAGCAGCAATTGGCAGAGAGATTCTTATGCAGCTTGAGCGAAATTGACAGCCAGAGGGTAAGAAGAGGGTATCTCGACCCCGGGGAATACGAGAGATTGAAAGAGGCGGCGTCAGGCCTGTACGAGGTCCCGATTTACATCGATGATACATCGACGATGACGCCGCTGGAGCTTCGGGCCAAGGCAAGGCGGCTGAAGAGCCAGCACGATATACAATGTATTTTCGTGGACTATTTGCAGTTGATGCATATGGGAACGAGAGTGGAGTCGCGCCAGCAGGAAATCACCGTAATATCAAGGTATATCAAGGCACTGGCGAGGGAGCTGAGTATTCCTGTTGTGGTTATGAGCCAGTTGAATCGCGCTCCTGAGGGCAGGGAAGGTCACATGCCGAGGATGAGCGACCTGCGGGAAAGCGGCAGTATAGAGCAGGATGCAGATGTCGTGATGCTGCTGCATCGCGAAGATTACTACCATAAAGGTCAAGAGGATTATGTCTTTGATAATAAGGCCGAACTGATAGTAGCGAAGCAGCGCAATGGCCCGACCGGAGCGGTGTCGCTGATATTCAGGGAAAAATATACGCGGTTTGAGAGCGCCTCTTTTGCAGAAGAGCCGGCCGGTGGCGGTATGCCGTTTTAATGGGCTAAAAAGAATGCAAAAATCAAAGATTAAAAATCAAAATTATGGAGTCCCGTGGGGACGACTTCCTAAACTTTACATTTTGATATTTGATTTTTAATATATTTGGGAGACCGAATGCGAAAAAGGATTTTCCTCGTGCTGCGTAGCGAAGTGCTACTTCGCAGAGTAGCAATAATTGTTATATCGTGGGTGCTTTCTGTTTTTGGTGGTTCGATGTTGCTCACCACGGGTTGTTCATCAACGCAGGTTAAAGGGCCTGAGTTTTTAGGCGAGCCCCCCCCGCAGCTTTCTGCGAAAGCAGAAGCGGGGGCTGAGCAGGAAACGACGGCCGAGCGAAGCCTTATCCGCGCAATTGATTTTGTCGGTAATCGTGCGTATAAAGACGATAACCTGGCAAAAAAACTGGGCTTTAGGGTGGGCGACTACCTCGACCCCATTTTAGCTGAGGCATATAGAGGAACGCTTTCCGAATTTTATCGCAATATGGGCTTTTCTTTTGCCGAGGTGGCGCTGGATAGCGGAGAGCTTAAGAATGGTCGGGTAGTGTATATTATTGATGAAGGGCCGAGAGTCAAAATTACTAAGGTTAAGTTCAGCGGCAATAAGGCCATAAAGACATCGGCACTTAAAAAGGCCGTAAAGACCGCAACTCGGAGATGGTTTGTTTTGCCTAATTACTACGTTGCGGAGAATGTGTCTGAAGATGTATTACGGCTGCAAAATATCTACTATAACAGAGGTTATCTTAATTACAGCGTAAAGCCGATAGCAGATTTTACAAAGGACAGGAGCCGGGCGCATATCACTTTCGAGATTGATGAGGGGCCGGTTTATACGATTAGAAACATTCTATTTGCCGGTGCTGAGAAATTTGATGAGCAGACGTTGCGGGCGGGGATAAGATTAAAGCAGGGTCAGGCCTATAATAAGCGGCTTGCTGATTCGCACGCCAAGCAGCTCGGCACATTTTATCGCGAACAGGGTTATATTGATGCAAGAATTGGGCAGAGGCCACAATTTGTTGCTAATGTCAGCATGGTCGATGTTTTGTTTGACATTACAGAGGGGAGGCAATTTAGGATTGGGCGGATTGACATAACCGGCAATGAACAGACGCAGGACAAGGTAATCCGGCGGGTGCTCGATGAGCAGGATTTTACGCCGGGCAAGTTGTACAACGCTGATATAGCCCCCAAGGACGGCGGTGGTAAACTGGAGAGAGAATTGCAACAGACGGTGCTGGCAGAGGAAGTGATGATTAGGCCTGTTGCGCCAATTAGCGGAGAGCCAGACCAGAAGGACGTGAAGGTGGATATAAAAGAAGGCCGGACGGGAATGATAATGATAGGGGGTGCCGTGTCAAGCGACGCTGATGTTATGGGGCAGTTGGTTTATAGTCAGCAAAATTTCGACATTACCGATTGGCCGGAGAGCTTTAAAGACTTTATAGTCGGCAATGCCTTCAAGGGCGCTGGGCAGAGTCTCAGAATTACTGCTGAGCCAGGAACTGAAGTTAGCCAGTATTCGATTACGTTTACCAACCCATACTTTCGAGACAAACCTGTGTCGCTTAATGTGGTTGGCTCAAGCTGGTCAAGATATATGGAATGCTACGACGAGCAACGCATCAAAGGATATGTAGGATTCGAGAAACGATTGAAAAACAAGTGGCGAAAGAGTATCGGCATAAGATGCGAAAGTGTTAACGTCGGCGGCCTTGATACTGATGCCCCTAAAGAAATAATAAATGTTAAGGGCGATAACGCTCTTTATGGTGTTATAGTTGGTATCGGCAGGGATTTAAGAGATGATATATGGTATCCAAGTTCAGGGCGCTGGTTTAATGCGAGTTACGAACAGGTTGCCGGGGATAAAACATTTGGTGTGCTGAGCGGAACATATAGATGGTACAAGACCCTTCATGAGGATTTGGCAGAGCGCAAGACTGTTCTGGCGACGAAGCTGCTTGGAGGTTATGTGTTAGGTAATGCGCAACCTTTCGAAAAATTTTACGCCGGCGGGACAGGTACTTACGGTATCAGGGGTTTTGATTATCGGGGAATAAGCCCGAGGGGTCTGCAGACAGGTGTCGCTAATCCCCAGCGGGAAGACCCGATAGGCAGTGACTGGATTTTTTTAGCCAATACTGAGGTAACCGTGCCTATGGGAAGCGATAATTTTGCGGCGTTATTTTTCCTGGATAGCGGAGCAGTTAGTAGCGGTGGCTATCGAGCTGCAGCGGGTATAGGTATACAGATAATGATACAGCAGTGGTTTGGGCCTGTGCCAATGAGGTTTGAGCTTGCATCACCATTTATGAAAAATAGCGAGGACGAAACGAGAACTTTCAGTTTCTCTGTAGGAAGACTGTTTTAAGAGGAATGCAAAAATCAAATATCAAAATGTAAAATTAAGGAAGTCATCGCCGCTTTGCGGCGATTCCGCAATTTTGATTTTTAATCTTTGATATTTAATATCTTTTCAATTTGGAAAGGGTAATTTATGAAGACTAAAGCAGTAGTTTTATATTGTTTAACAGGCGTGATTGTTTTATTTGCAGGTCATGAATACAGCTCAGCTAAGCCGAAGGACGACAAAGCCGTAGCGAATATCGGTGTTGTTGATGTTCGGAGAGTCTTTCGTGATTGTAAAAGAAATGCCAAGTATGGTGCCGATGCTTTGGCCGAACAAGCCAGATTGGATGCAGAGCTGGAGAAGCTTAGCAAAGAAATCGACTCGCAGAAGGCCGGCCTCAAAGCTCTAAAACCAGGCAGCAGTGACTATCTCGCACAAATCAAGGAGTTGTTGCAAAAACAGGCTAAACTTGAAGCTAATCGGCAGTTCAACAATCAGCAGCGAGCGTTGAAAGACCAGCGATGGACAGAAGGTATTTATGTGGAAATTCTGAAGATAATCAGTGCGTTGGCTGAGCAAAAGCGGCTTGATTTGGTTTTACAAAAGGATGTTGCTGAGTTTCCAACAGAGAGCCCCGATGAGCTTATGATGACCCTGAGTACGCATAAATTATTGTATAGCGGTGGCTGTTTGGATATTACCGATGAGGTAATGGCCCAGTTGGACGCGCAGAAATAGCTAATCGCAAATAGCAATTAACGATAAGCGGTGAGCAATATTGCAATGGAACTGACGGTAAAACAATTGGCTGAGCGGCTTGGTGCTGAGTTAGTTGTCGCAGGAGACGAGGGCGGGAAGCGGATAGGTTCTGTAGGGCCTGTAGAGGCAGCCGGCGAGAGCGATGTTACGTTTGTTACGAATGATAAACACATAGCTGCCCTCGGCAAATCGCGAGCAGCGGCAGCTATTGTTGCGAAGCGCATAGAAGGATTGTCCAAGCCGCAGCTGATTGTGAAAAATGTTGACGCAGCCTTGATAGAAGTTTTGAATTTTTTTGCGCCCATACTGAAGCCGGCCGTTGAGGGGATAGACCCGTCCGCTACGCTCGGGAAGGATGTCAAGATAGCCAAGGGGGTGTCTATTGGGCTGAATGTAGTAATTGGCGATAGAGTCGAAATCGGCGAAAATAGTGTAATTAGTAGTGGGTGCAAAATAGGTGAGAATTCAAAAGTCGGCAAAAATTGTCGTCTTGACAGCAACATTGTTGTTTATCACAACTGCTGTTTAGGCAATAACGTGATTATCCAGGCAAACAGCACAATTGGCTCGACGGGCTTTGGGTATTCGTTTATCGAAGGCAGCCATAAACTCATACCACACAATGGCGGAGTAGTGATTGAAGATTTTGTGGAGATAGGAGCGAATTGCTGCATCGACAGGGCGAAATTCGGTAATACTGTAATTGGAGCCGGGACAAAGATAGATAACCTTGTGCAAATCGCTCATAATGTAGTAATCGGTAAGGGTTGCCTGATAGCAGGACTGGTCGGTATTTCCGGCAGTTGCAAGCTGGGTGACGGTGTTGTGTTAGCGGGACAGGTTGGCCTGGCGGATAAT
>Ga0315548_1002160_pt1 | contig 15530 bp, 21 predicted proteins | sample SalMarSW160110MG_2_FD_202540 | JGI IMG/M metagenome (GOLD analysis project Ga0315548, IMG submission 202540) | Salt marsh sediment microbial communities from the Plum Island Ecosystem LTER, Massachusetts, United States - Salt Marsh Sediment SW1601-110 ...
TAGACCTAATCGCTTTCATATAATTATTCAAATCACCTTCATAATCCATTCACGAACGATATGTTTTATCTTTATAAAATAATTGTACCACTACTTAGAGATTTATCCGGCTAAAAAAAACTGGTTTTTAAATTTTTCCCCTGTTTTTATCTGTCATCTTGAGTGGAGAAATCTTTAAAAAGAATCTTTTTTAGTGTTTAATATCTAAAAGGAGGTTATGATGGAAGACGAGGATGAAGAAGAAGGAGAGGCGTCAGATGATGAAGACGAAGATAAAAGCGAAGAGAAAGACGACTTCTCTGAATATGATGAATAACGACACATTTTCTTTTTTAATTAATTTTTTAAACTGATTTTTCCTGAGTTTTGAATGGAAATCAACGACATTAAGTTGCAGTTTCTCGGGCATGCAGGATTTTTGATTAAAAATTCCAAATCAATCTACATTGACCCTTACAATATCAAAGAGGGACTGGAAAAAGCAGATATAATTCTGCTGACGCACAGCCATTATGACCACTGCAGTGTTGCTGATATAGGGAAACTTATTCAGGAAGGGACAATTATTGTTGCCCCTGCTGACTGCCAGAGCAAAATAACAAAATTTGATGTGCCTGTTGAAATGGAAATTGCAGAGCCAGGGCAGGAGATGGAATTTGGAGAGATTAAGATTTCTGTTATGCCTGCTTACAATACTGACAAGCATTTTCATCAGAAAGACGAGGGCTGGGTGGGGTATCTTGTAAAAATGAGCAATGCCCTGATTTATCATGCAGGAGATACAGATGTTATCCCTGAAATGCAAAAACTTACAGGGTATAATCAGCCTGGAAAAGAATTTGTTGCTTTGCTTCCTGTCGGCGGAAGATTTACAATGAGCGTTGAGGAAGCTGTTGAAGCAGCAAAAATAATCAAGCCGACTTTGGCAATTCCAATGCATTATGGGAGTGTTGTCGGAACAGAAGAAGATGCAAAAGAATTTGTGGAATTGTGCAAAGATGATGGGATTAAAGCGATGGTTCTGGAAAAAGAGTGAAATTAGGAAATTTTATAAATAAGTTTTTGTTGTTTATTTTATGGCATTAAAAACAATTATCTGTATTGGTTTATTATCCTCTATCCTTGGATTTATAATTGGTTCTTTCTTTTTAATGATTGTTGCTAAACTTTTCAAGCATCAGGGAGATGTTTTTCCTCCAGCACTTAAAGCAACTTTTTATGTTTCTTTGCTTTCTTTTATTCTTACAATTATTATAAATTCATTTGCTACTTTTCCTTTTATTCTATCCCTTATTTTAATATTGGGAGCCATAATCTTTTCAATGTGGATGATTAAGAAGTTTTTTATTGTAACTTGGGGGAAAGCAATTGGAATGTGGTTTGTAATGCTGGCGCTTTTAATTGGGTTGGCTTTGATTATTGTAATTATTAGCTGGATTGCTGTGGGGGATATTATTAATTCTTTGGAAAGTATAACCTTAGGATAGTTTTTATCTTATTTTTTATCTAAAATAACTATCTATTAGAAAACAATAATATATTTAAATAAAAAATGCCTCACTTTTTTAATATTAATTCAAACATCAACTAGATTAAATTAATATTCGTTGGTGAGGCACTCTTTCTTCAATACTAAATAGAACTTTGCGAAATATATAAACTTTTCGTAAAGATGTTTCCGAATCCTGTTTTACAGGATTATATAAAAATACAAGGAGGTAAAAAAAATGGTGTTGGATTTTGCACAAGAGGCTATAAGAAACACAGAAACACACAGCATCAATTTTGATGAACTGAAAGCAGGAAAAGCAAACATTAAAGTTATTGGGGTTGGTGGTATGGGCTGCAATGCAGTTACGTGGCTCTTTCACAAAGGAATCAACGGCGCTACTGTTTATGCATCAAACACAGACGCTCTTCATTTGAGTGTTACAAAAGCCGACGAAAAAATCCTTATTGGTAAGGAATTAACAAGAGGATTAGGATGCGGCGGAGCACCGAGAAAAGGAAGAGAGGCTGCGAAAGAAGCAATCGTTGACATAAAGAAAGCTATTGGAAATGCAGACATGGTTTTTGTCATCGCAGGATTGGGTGGCGGAACAGGAACAGGAGCTGCACCTGTAATTGCCCAGCTTGCCAAGGAAACTGGAGCTGTAGTTATTGCTGTTGTAACCATGCCTTTTGAATCAGAAAAAGCAAGAATTGACAAAGCTGAATTCGGGCTTCAGGAACTTAGGGAGGTATCAGACACATGCATTGTTCTTGATAACAACAGACTTGTCGATATTGCAGGACAATTGCCTATTGAACAGGCTTTCGCAGTTGCGAATGAGCTTGTGAGCACTATGGTTAAGGGAATTGTTGAGACTATCACACTTCCGAGTTTAATTAATCTAGATTATGCAGACGTTTCAGCAGTTATGAAAGACGGTGGTGTTTCAGTAATAGGAATCGGCGAAGCAGACACACAGGACCGTGTTATGGAAGCAGTAAAGCAAGCACTTACACATCCTCTACTTGACGTGGATTACAGAGGTGCGAGCGGCGCTTTGATACATATTACTTGTGGACCTGACTTAAAGCTTGAAGAGTTCGATGTTATAGGGAGAACTGTTTCTGAAAATCTCAATCCAGAAGCACAGGTTATTATCGGAGCCAGAATCAGTAAAGATTTTATTGGCAAGGTAAGGGTAATAACAATAATGACAGGAGTTTCATCTCCTTATGTGCTTGGAAAGAGCGTGGAAGATAATAAGCTTCCTGCGTCTAAAGAACTATCTGATTTAGGCATAGAAGTCTGGAGATAGCTTCCTCAAAACGCTGAACAGCGATTTTTTAAATGCCTCCGATGAAAATCGCGGGGCAAATTTTATTTTATTCAAACCTGGGGAGAAATCCTCAGGGATTTTTTATTATAATATACTTCTTATCATAATAATCTTTAAATATCCTTAATATTGAGTAGAGAAATGAAGAATAAAAAAATAGTTCTTGAAAAAAAGAAAAAAGATATTTATGAACTATCTATTCAGGGGGAGACAGCTCCAAATTCTGTCTCTGTTCAGTCTGAAATACGTAAATCTGAAGAAAAGCCAATAGAAGGACATTATCTAATTGAAGAATATAATTATTTAGGAGGAGGAGATGGGGGTTGGGATAGTTATACTGAATATATAGGTGTGGCTCATGGAAAAAAGGAATTATCTTCAAGAATATATCAGTGTGCAGTTAAGCAAGGGAAGAAATTAGCAAGGAAATTAGAAGCCCAATTTATTGATAAAACAAATTAATCCTGGATTATGTTGTTCTTAATTATCACTTGTTTTATTCTTCTGATTTTTTTGTTTTTTCTTCTGAGAAACCAGCCCATCTACCTTCAATCTTTTTTGGCTCTTTCATCTTTTTGTTTTTGTAAATGTTAAAATATAATATACTATCCATGTTTACTCTTGCTTTTGCAGAAGGTTTTTTTATTCCATAACCTATAGGAAACACTGCTTCAACATTTATTTCATCCGGGATTTTTAATTCTGCTTTAATCTGCTCGTCGACAAAATGTCCCACCCAGCATGTTGAGAGTCCTGCTTCCTCCAGTTTAAGAAGGAAATTCTGAATTGCTGCTCCTGCCTGCTGCCTGCTGTATTTTTCCCCTCTTTTTCCGTATGCATTCACTGTTCGTTCAGGATTTGAGCATACAACAACAACATACTTTGCCTGAAGTATAAAGTCCTGCTGTGCGGCTTTTGCAATCTTCTCAATTTTGTCCCTGTCATCCACAAGAATAATTTTCAGAGTGAAATTCTCCCCTGCCATCGGAGCAAATCTCATGCCATCTATGCATTCTATGATTTCTCTCCAGTCAGGCTCTTTGCTTTTGAATTTTCTGACACTTCTTCTTGATTTTATTGCAGTGTCTAATTCCATAATTAAATCTGGAAACCTGTCTATATAAATTTTAGGTTTTAATTTTTATTACGTCCTGGGTAGGACTCGAACCTACGACCCCATGGTATCTGCAATTTCCATGCTAAAGCAGGACTCCAAAGCCACGCAGTGCTTTGTCGTAACAGCCATGTGCTCTAACCGACTGAGCTACCAGGACATAAAACCAGAAATTGAATTTTGTATTTAAAGGTTTTTGTTTGAATTTTTAGTCAATTCCCTCCCGCCAACCCTTAAAAATTAGATAGGATATAGTTAAATATAATCCAGTCTTTCATTAATAAGTTTATATTAATCAGACTGAAAATTTCAGAGAAATTTTCGTCAACTTCCGTGAATACAAATTCGCGTTGTGCGAGGCGAAGCGAGCGAGTATAGGTTATTCCTTCTTTTTTTCTTTCAGCCCCAAATCCAAAACAGGCTTAATCTGGTGCTTTTCAAGATAAGAATAAACATTAGACTGCTTTGCTCCGCGGATTATAGAGATTATTGCTTCCTGTGCATTTTCAATGCATTCAGAAGGGCCGATAATGCCGACATGGTTGTCTCTCAGTTCAAAATTACATTTTGTGAGATGGCATAATGTTTTCTTGGTTTTTCCGCTTTTTCCGATGATTCTCGCCCTTATTCTTTCCAAATCTTTTCTGTTTGTGTAATCTTTTATATTTAGTATTTCAAAAAGACAATCCTCTTCTTTCATAAGAATTGCAGAAGAAAAAGGGAATCCAAAATTTATGGCATCAATCACTTTTTCCGCAATATATTCTTCTTCGGGATTTCCATCTATGCTAATTTCTTTTCCTCTGTTGGTTATTTTTATATTTAAATTTTCCTCAAGTTTTTTCCTGTTTTTCAGAATTCGTGCGAAATTTTCACAAATAAGGATTTTCATTTTATTATTTCCTCATTTTCAAGTATTTTTTTATGAGAATAAGCAAGTTTCATTTTTCTTATTTCTCTTGGTTTAAACCATTTTACTTTTGAGGTTTCATCTCTTGCTTTTGGTGTTCCTTTTATCTTACAATAAACTGGAATATTTAAACTTTGAAAAGGACATTCTTTTACGGGCATTTGCATAAAAGCTTTTCCGTATCTTATAATCATTGAATCTATCCCTATTTCTTCTTTAATTTCTCTTTTTATTGCTGATTCAATCGTTTCTCCATATTCAGCGATGCCTCCTGGAAGCCCCCACAGATTAGAATAATAAATCATTTTATTGCTTCTTTTTCCAAGAAGTATCTCTCCTTTTGAATTTTTTATTATTGCAGGAATTCCAACCATCACTTTTCTTTTGGGAAATATTTTTAGAACAAATCTTAAAATCTCTTTTTTCATGTTTTAAAAAAGGAAATAATATATTATAAGTTTTTGGTTATAATAATCTTTATAAATAGTTCAAATCTGAAAGCTCTAGGGTAGAATATTACAAATTAAGTATTTTGAGAAAAATAGAAGGTGGAAAAGGGGCTGAATGGGAAAATTTTTATATTAGATTTGACGGAAATGCAGCACAAATTATCCAGAAAGAATGTATGTCTTCATTAAACTCTAAGTTAGAGAAAATTAGTGAAGAACAGGCTAAAAGAGAAATTAATGATAGTAATACTGATTTATCTTATGGTTAAAATTCAACTTTCTCTGTTCCGAGATAGTTGTTTCTTTTAAGCCACTCAATCTGGCTTTTGCTGTATTTGAAAATTATATCCCCCCTGTTGTTATCAAGTTCCCATGGCTCAATTATCACAACATCATTTGGCCTTAACCATAATTTTCTTTTTAATCTTCCAGGAACTCTGCAATTTCTATTTTTTCCATCAAGACAATTAACATTCATTTTATTTCCTCCAAATCTTTGTTCTATAACTCCTATTATTTCTTTTCCTCTCGGAAGCCTTGCTCTCTGTATCTTTGGTTCTTCCTCATTATCATTATCTTTTTCCATATTTATTGAAAAGAGAAATAGTTTATAAAATTATCACATCAAAAATCCTTGCTTACATAAGTATAAGCGCGAAAGGAACTCCCTGAATTTTTCTGATACCTTCTTCTGAGATTATTCCTGCTTTTAGTGCTGTGTTCACAGCCTGTTCGCCGATTATGTTAAAAGTGGCGTCCTCTTTTGCCATATCTTTCATAACTTCAATTGCCCCCTCTTCTGACATTTCGTCACCTTTAAAAAAATTTTCTTTAACATCTAACTGAAATTTTTCTTCTTCAAATTTTTTTCCGAGCAACTCTGAATCACAAACAGCGACAACGTCTCTGTATGATTTAATAATTCTTACCTGCATTTTAGACAACAAATTAAAAAGCTTTTGTAGCCTCGCCGGCTTTGATAGCTTTTTCTGCATTTTCTTTAGACAGCATTCTGCAGATAGTTGTTCCGCAATCTACGCATTTTCCTTTTGCCATAAATCCGCCTCTTGCTGTCTGAACTATCTCTGCATTCTTCATTTCCTTGTCTGCTTTGCATTTCATGCATCTTCCTATAATCATTTTTAGCCTCCGTTTATTTTTTGTTTAAGGAATTTTTGTTTTTTAAACCTTGTGAAATCATACCTTTTCCCTTACCGGGTGTTTTGCCCCGCAAGCAAGACAATGTATAAAATTTAATCTGCCTTCTTTAATTAATTCTGTGTCTGGCTTTTTGCATTCTTTGCACAGCACAAATTCCTGGGCATACTCTTCTATTTTTTGGTTTATTTTTGCACTTGGAATTTTATTGTTTAATATCAGTCTGTCCCCGTCTCTCTGTCCTGAGGTTGCAAGTTCTTTCAGAATAAATTTCTGGAAATGCTCAGGTTTTCTTCTCATATGCATCACGATTTGAAAAAAGTTTGTGAGGATAGTTTTTTTCCCTTCAAAATGCCCTTCGATTTTCGGAATCTCAAATCTTTCTTCTGAACTGCCTATCTGTTTTGTCTTTTTATATGCTTCTTCAAGAAGTTCTTCGTAGGTTGTCATTAATCTATGCTGAAATCTGACTATATAAATTTTTATAAATAATAATTAAATGATATTTTTATGGTAAATATTGAAAATATAACCAGAAAAGAAGAAGAAAAGAAATTAAAACTTAAAAGAACAAAAGATTTACTGAATAAATTTTTTAATGATGTTCATATAACCGGCTTAGATTCTGATTTAATTTCTGTACGTGAAAATAAACAATCAAATACTTTTTTGCAGATATTTCCTTATTCTGAATCAACTATTATTAAATTATTTTCTTTAGAACATTATAAACAATCTCTTGCTTTTGCAAGAGAATATGAAGAAAAATTCAAAGTAAATGTGACCCTTCAAACAGATTATTCTAAATAATCAACCCAAATATCTGACTTTTCCGGGACGCGGTTCAAAGATAATGCCTTCTTCAAGGAATTTCTGAATTTCCTGATTTATTATTACAGGTGAAATATCCCTAAGGCTCATGATTATCTTTTCAATTTCAACACCGCCAAGTTCTTCTGCAGTTTTTATTGCCCCGAGGATTTTGTCCTTAACTGCAAGTATCTGGTCCCGCGCAACAGGCTCTGAATTTTTTGCCTTGGCTTTTTCTATTTCCAGTTTTCTCACAAGCAGGTATTTTGGCTCTAATTCCCTTATTATCTCAGGAAAAATATAAAGCTCATTAAAATGCCTGAGAACTCCTATGACTAAAATTGTCTGCCCCTGATTTATATCTCTGAATCTTTCTGTGTCTTCTCCAAAAGTCCGCAAAGTAATCTGTCCTGAGCCGTCATCCAGGGTAAGAACAGAATATTTTTTCTCCCCCTCTCTTTCATATTTGTCCACAATATTTCCGACAATGTTCACCCTTATAATTTTCTTGCCCCCTAATTCCAAAAAAGAAAATCTTTCTCCGTCAATTATAGGCCTTCCAATAAGCAAATCTCCTATTCTGAATTTATATGCAACATTTCTTTTAAATTGTTCGTCTGTCATCTGAAAACAACCTCCGGGTTTTTTTCTATTTTTCACCCTAATGTGAAAGGGGATTTTTTAAATTGCCTCTGATGAAAATCGCCTGTCCTTCGACAATCTAATCATGACTTAAAAACTTAAAGCGTTTATAAAGTTTTTTTACAACTTTTGCACATAGCCGCTTCTGGGTTCGAAAATCACGCTGTGTTTCTTTAATTCATTTATGGAATATTCTATTTCATCTTTTGTCAGCTTGTTTTCAAGTTCTTTTTCCACCTCATCAATAGGAATTAGCTCACCGAGTCTCTCCCGGAGCTGGGAAATTGTTTCTCTGACTATCAGAACCTTGTTCCTCTTTGAAGTTGTCATGCCTGTATAGATTTTATCAATGTCAAAACTCTTGGATTCATAATCATAACCCACCTGCATCAGATAATACTTTACAAGTTCTATTGCTTCTCTTGCATCTTCTTTTAAGACTTCGTTGCTGAGCCTGAGCCTCGCTGATGCTTCAGACATTCTTATCAACGCCTGAAGTTGCCTTGCTGAAATTGGAATTGGCCTCATTGCAGCTTCTGAAGAGACAGGGCGGTTTCTTAAATCAACATAAAACCTTTTCAGTTCCTCAACTGCCTCGTCTGTGAGTTTCGGGAAAACTCTCTGCTTTGCATATGCAACATATTTTCTGAAAAGTTCCTTTGGAATTATCATGTCCTCTCCTTCTTTCCTGTGCTCCAAAAGCACGTGGGTTGCTATTTTCTCATCTTTTACTTTGTCAGGGATATCCCTTAAAGTGAAAATAACATCAAATCTGTTGATTAGTGTTGGGGGAATATCAATCTGCTGTGCAATTGACTGATAGGGGTCAAATCTTCCGAACTTTGGATTTGCTGCTGCAAGAACAGAGGTCTCCGCGCGAAGCGTGGCCTGAACATTTGCCTTGCTTATAGTTACTGTCTGCTGCTCCATGGCTTCGTGCATTGCGCTCCTGTCCTGAGGGTCCATTTTTTCGAGTTCATCAATACAAACAAGCCCTTTATTTGACAAAACCATGGCTCCTGCTTCAAGACTCCATCCTCTTAAATATTCATCCCTGACAACTGTTGCTGTAATTCCTGCACCTGAAGCAGAACGTCCAACTACATATCTTCCTTTTGGGGAAATTTTTGCCATAAAACTCAGAGTTACTGATTTTGCAACACCGGGATCTCCGACTAAGAGAATATGTATATCTCCTCTGCTTGTCTGCCCGTCCAGATGAATTTTTTTAACTCCCCCAAATAATTGTAACACCAGTGATTTTTTTATTTCTTCATATCCCCAGACACTCGGAACAATGCTTCTTGTCAGTTTTTCAAGCACTCCAGGATCCTGTGAAAGTTCCAGAATCTGCCGCTCGTCCTCGTCATTTATGTCAAGTTCCTCAAATGTTTCTTCTAGGGGGATTATGTTATTAACTTCAATAGCCAGCTCAAATCGTGTTGAAAGTCCGCCTGATTTCAAAGGAACCGGAACCTCCTTCAAAATTCCTATAATCTTTACCCTGCTACCAGGAGTTGTTTTTTCCTCCATTTTTGGCTCAACCAAGTCTTCTTTAAGAAATACATTAATTCTTTTTGGCTGTTCTCCACCAGATAAGGATTCAGGAGATTCTTCCACAACAATTCTTTGGGTGTCAACCATTTCTTTGCTTACTAATCTGAATCCTCCTCTTCTTCCGCAGGAGCACCTCGACGGCTCCCTGAATTTTTTTTCTATCTGTAAAACTGAAATCATTGTTCCGCAACTCGGGCATTCAAATTTTGCATTTACAACCTGGGGACGGACATCTGAAGATTGCCTGATTATTCCTTCAACCACAATCATTTCATTCAGATGTTTTGAACGGATATTCCTGATTTTTATCTCCTGGCTTTTTGGTATATTTACTAATCTGATTCTTGTGTCTTTTATCAGCCCCAGCTCTTCAATAGCGAGTTCAGCAAGCCTAAGGCTCTCTTCAGGGTTTGTGAGAATCTCGTCAGAAAGCTTGTTGGAGAATTCTGTGAGCTTCATAAAGTCAGTATAGATTATATTTTTCCCTTTTCTGATAGATTCTCCAAGTTCTTTTTTGTGAAAATCAAAGAAATTCTTGGCTTCAAGAAGCAATTCCTCATTTTTTGATTTAGTATTGTCCCGTTCTTTCACTGCCTCTTCTTCCATAATTAGCAAATATTAGGGGACTTTTTATAGATTTATGTAGACTATTGAATGGTTTCAAAATTATCTATTTGTTATATTCTTTCAGGGCAGTTTTGACATTTCTTAATAACTGGCTCATGCTGTCTTCGAGCTGCTGCTTGTTTTTTGTTCCTGTGCAGACAAGTTTTCCGTTGCTGAAAAGAAGGAAAGTGGCATTTGGTTCTATCAGCTTATATACCAAACCTGGAAATTGCTCTGGTTCATATTCTGTGTTTTCCATTTCCAGTGCCAGGAAATTTAAGTTGAGCTTTAGTTCAATTGTTCCTGATGCAACTATATTCTGGACTGTTATTTTTGGTTTTGCTGTTATATTGACATTTATTTTTTTTAATTGCTTTATTACAGCCTGAATAACCTGCCTAACCTGTGCAACTGATTTTGTTCCTGTGCAGACGAGATTCCCTGACGAGAAAACAAGAACAGCTGATTTTGGCTCTTTTACTCTCAAAACCAAGCCAGGAAAAGTTTCAGGATTATATTCTGTGTTTGGCTGGGTTCTTGCCAGTTTTGTCAGGGGAATTGGCTTTTCCAATGAAGTTGTAGCTACAATATTTTGTATTTTGTATGTGCTTTTTGATTGTGTCATGGGAAAGTATTAGAAAAATTCATTTATAAAGGCTTCGACGGATGAATATTCTTTAATTATTAGTTATTACCACCCGCCTACCCTAAATTTGCCTCTTCACAGGATGGGTATAATTTTGTTAATACGCAAAAAATTGAATCAGATTTTTAAAATGTTTATGGCTATAACAATAAATACCAATAAGCGAGTTTTATTATTTCCTGAATCTTTTTTCAATATATTCAATTAATTCGCTTCCTGAAAGCTGTGCATTTGAAGGGCCGGTTCTTATATAAAATTCCTCTTCTTTCGGGGAAATCTTCAAAAAGATTTCTTTGCTGCTTTTTTTGCACTCAACTTTCATTATTTTTTTATCTTCAATGTCGATGAACTGCATACTGATAAGATGAAGGTGCTTTTTTCCGATTTTTTCTTTTATTATGTTTGTAAGATGTAAGCTGAATTTATCCTCATTTTCAAATTTATCAGATTCTATTCCCTGCACTTCTTTTGTGTTTGACACACCTATCAAAAGAGTTCCGCCGTCTGAATTCAGGAAAGCCACCAGTGTTTTGAGAACAGAATATTCCATATTCCTGTCAATTTCTTTTGTATAAAGATTTGTCCGCAGGGTTGATTTGAATTCTGTTTTTTCGTCCTCTCCTTCTTTTATTAAATCCAGAATCTCTTTGCTTTGGGAATTTTTTGAAGACAACTTGGGATTTATTTTTATAACTTTATGAACCAATTTTCTGAATACACCCAGATAACCTTTCATGTAAATATATCCTATTATTGCAGAAATTGCAGCACCTATAAGGACAAATGTCAGATTTCTCATTGAATAGGCATAAATCTCAGCATTTAATGTCTGTCCGAGCAAAATCTTCAGATAATATTTCAGGAGTTCCAGAGCAACCCCGAACATAACAGCAAAATTAAAGGAAAACAGGATTATCAGAAAATAATTTTTCTTTATCTGGTTGCTGGAATAAAGGATTGCTGAAATCATAAAGCCAATGAATGCGATTGAAATTCCAAATGCAATCGGGGCAATAATTCCGCTGATTTTTCCCAGGAATAAAGTAAAAATAACAAAAACCAGCAAAATCCACTCAAATTCTCTCGGAAGCTCTATCTCATATTTTTTTATTATCTGCGGAAGAAACATAAGAATTAAAAGAAAAATGCCTGTGGACATGATGTGCCAGAGATGATTGATAACAGAATTTATAATAGAGATTATCAGAATCAATTTTATTGCAAGTGACAGATGATTTTCAATTTTAATATTCTTTAACAGGGACATAAATTAAAAAGGGCACTGAGATTTATAGATTTAACCATATCTCCAGTTTCTTTTTTGATTTTTAAAATCTTTTTCAATATCTTTCAAATCAGCAATCTCTGATAATGGTTTGTCTTCTCTGAGGGTGGTTATTCTTGGAAATCTCAAAGCCCAGCCAGAATTGTAATTGGGAGATTTCTGGATTTCCTGATATGTGACTGCCACAATTATTTTGGGTTTTATATAAACTCTGTCCTTTCCTTCTTTTTCAATTAATGGCTTTATTTTTTCTGTTAGTTCATGGAAGGATACTTTTGTATCTCCCTTGCTTTCTTCTTTTTCAACAATTCCTGTTCCAACTTTTCCTATTTCAAGATATTCTCCTGACTTGTTTCCTTTGCATGAAAGGATAAAACTTGAAAACCATCCTGAACGCTTTCCTTTTCCGTATTCTGCCCCTGTAATAACCAAATCCAAATCTTTTTCTTCAGGCTTTATTTTAAGCATATAACCCACTCTTCTTCCTGGTTTGTAGGGTGCCCGAAGATTTTTCATCATAACCCCCTCCTGATGGTTTTTCAGAGCTTCTTTGTAAAATTTTTTTGCTTTTTTTTCATCTGAAGTTATTATCTGTTTTGCGGCGATTATCTTGTAAGGGTGGTTTCTAATTATCTGCCTCACCAGTTTTGCCCTCTCTTCAAAGGGCTTGTCAATCATTGATTTTCCGTTGTAATAAAGAATATCAAAAACATTTATCTCTACTGGAAGTTCTTTCTGAAGTTTTTCAATGTCATATTTTCTTCTTATTCTCTGGCTTATGTGCTGAAAAGAAGTGTATTCTTTTGTTTTTTTATTGTAACCAACTGCTTCAGAGTCAAGAATCAAAGAATTTCCCTTTACGAATTGCTTTATATGCTCAACAACTTCAGGAAACTGCTTTGTTACATTTTCAAGACTTCGTGTAAAAAGTTTAATCTCTGAATTTCTTTTATGAATTATCAGCCTGAATCCGTCATATTTGTATTCCAGTGCACAGGGAATTCCCAGTGCCTTAAATCCGTCTGCAATACTTTTTACTTTTTGTGCAAGCATGGCCTTAATAGGCTTTCCGATTTCAAGGGACATTTTCTCAATCTCTTTTAGTTTTCCTTTTTTTGCAGAATCAAAAACAACAGCCAGGTCATTTGTTCTGTCTATTGCTTCCTGAATTTTTCCAGAAGAATCTGCCTCGTTTTTGAAAAAAGTTTTTGCGAGTGCTTCTCTTATTGTGCTTTCCTGAATTCCTATTCTCAAATCTCCGATTAATGTCCTGACAAGATAAAGAGATTCAGACGGAGTTGCAGATGTAAGAAGCTCGGAAATTAATGAGAGTTTTTTATTTACTGTTCCTTTTCCTTCTAGTTCAGGAAGTTTTCTCAGATTTTCCAGAATTTTCTCTGTTGTGAGTATATAGGAAGCGAGTGTCTTTTGTTTTTTCTCTTTTGTTAATTTTTCCGCTACTTTTCCCAAGTCCCCTATTTTTTTCCATTCCTGCAGAACTATTTTGGAATCTGTTCCTGTTGCTTTTGAAATTGCCTTGATTGCCAGCTGACTGCTTATTCCTATTCTTCTTTCATCATATTCTGGGTAGATATTTCCAAGCAGGAGATACAGCACATCCCTATCAGATTCAGAAAGGTTTTCTAAAAATTTTGAAAGAATATCAGTTTTTTCAAGACGTTTTGTTGTCGAAGACAGGCTTTCATAAAGTTTTGCAAGTTTGTTGTATAACATTGTCCCCACCCTCCCGCCCTTAAGAACGGAAGAAATTAATTAAGAGGAAACCTCTTTAAATTAAAATTATCAAGAAAGAGAAGTTTTTAAGATTGTGGTTTTAATATCTGATTAATTTCTTTGATGTCTATTATCTTTCCTGGCATTTCCGGAGCCGTATTATTCTTATAATAATCTGTTCTTTTGCATATCATTGGATAATAATCTATTTTTGGAACAAGACTTATTTCTTCTTTTGTTAAATCTGTTCTTATATAATCATATTTTGAAAATAAAATAATTCTCTCTTCATTATCAGAAGAGACAACTCCCTCCCCATTTTTTCTATACTTTATAATCTGATTTATTACTCCTAATATTTCTTTTCCACCCTCTTTTTTAGAAATAGTCAGTTCAACTAACATTTATTTTACTAATGAAAAGAAGTTTTTAATTATTTAGGTTTTATTATGCCAATTCATTAACTTCTTTTTCTCCTTTTCTGAGTTCCTCTGCCTGTTCTTTGTCTAATTCAAGAAGAAGTGTCTGAAATTCTCCGACATGAGTTTTTTCTTCCTTTGCAATATCAAGCAGAATTGTCCTGATTTTCTGGTTTTTTGTCTTTGCTGCAAGTTGCTCATATAGGTTTACTGCATCAAGTTCTGCAATCATGCCCAAACGAAGAATTTCCTTATCAATCTCTTTTTCCGGAACCTTATTCAAGTCAATTGGTAATGTCGATAGCATTGTAAAAACAATAAAAAAGGGTTTTTATAGGTTTTGGGGATTCTTATTTTCCAGTTCTTCAGCTTCTCAAACCTCTTGATTTTTTAGCAGCAGATGTTAAGCCCCTCATTGCTCTTTTTTTATTTTCTGATTTTGCTATCCAGTTTAGTGTTTTGTCATTTTTTATTTCAGGCATCTGCGGGTCAACACAGATTACTTCAAAGAAATAGTTTATTCCGTCTTTTCCTATCTGATAGGAATTTAAAACTTCAAGATTTCTATATTTGTTCTGGACTCTCTGCTCTGCAATCCACTGATAATTCATCTTGAGATTTTTTCTTGTGTGCATTCTTTTGCTTCTTCTTCCTTTGTTAGGTCTTGGTCTTTTGTGCCCCCCTCTCTTAATTCTTATTCTGATTATGCAGAAGCCTTTTTTGTCTTTGTAACCGAGGGCTCTTGCCCTGTCCAGTCTTAATGGTTTGTCAACTTTTGTGAAAACTTCTGACTTTCTCCATTCTGTCATTCTTTCCCTGAGAATTTTTTTGTCAGGCTTTTTCCATGCTTCTCTCAAATAATGATACATTCCATGTGCCATGATTATTTTACATAAAACTGGTTTTTAAAAGTTAGGGTTAATGCGATTAATGAGGCTGCACGGATTTGAACCGTGGACCCCTACCTGTCTAACCATAGTTGGACACCCAGAAAACTAGGTTTTCTATGTTATCAGAGTAGTGCTCTAACCAGACTGAGCTACAGCCTCATTGGATTAATTAGGCAAAAGATTATTTATAAGTTTTGTTAATATAAAACTTTTGAACTAAATATGATTATCTCCATAAAAGATACCAGGAGAGAAGAGCAAGAATAATACTAAGAAGATAAGATACTGGAATCTCAAATTTTCCTAATTTTAACCAAAAATGCCATTTCACATTTTTAGAATTAAATTTTTTTAATCCAAAATAAGGATTAACAATAAAATAAAGAAAATCTTCTACTAAACATCCAAGAAATAAAGCTGATAAAAGAATACCGGCTAATCTAAGAGAAAAACCAGAAACTACAAGAGGAAGGGAAATTAAC
>Ga0315548_1002162_pt1 | contig 15521 bp, 15 predicted proteins | sample SalMarSW160110MG_2_FD_202540 | JGI IMG/M metagenome (GOLD analysis project Ga0315548, IMG submission 202540) | Salt marsh sediment microbial communities from the Plum Island Ecosystem LTER, Massachusetts, United States - Salt Marsh Sediment SW1601-110 ...
GACTTCCTACTTATTCTTCCAGGCAAGGGGCCTTTTCTCCAGGAAAGAACACAGCCCCTCCTCCCATCTTCTGTTTGCCAGGTCCTGATTCCTAACTCTGTTCCTTTTTGCTTTAGAAGATTTTGCCCTCGTTGAAGCTAAAATAACGCCTTAGGACATTGGCTGACAAATTTCGAGAGCGGCACCATAAACCACTCGGTCACTTCTCCCCGTGGCTATTATACCACCTTGAGAGAAGGACGAGTGCGCCGTGCCATTATAAGCTTGGTTACTTCCACCGGGAGGAGTACCGACACACCAGCCAGCAGCACTATTCCCCAATCTTGCAGGCTCATGGGGTAAGTGTGGAACGGACCTTGCAGGAAAGGTAGATAAACTATAGCCACAGAGATAGCCCAGCTAAAGATCACTGCTGCCAGAAGCCATTTGTTGCCGAGAGGGTTCATGCGAAACAGAGAGAGTTTCTCTGAGCGGCAGTTAAAGCAGTTAAAGAGCTCTACGCTTACCAGGGTAACAAAGCATAAGCACTGTGCCTCTACAGGGCTTCTTCCTGAGTTGAGTGCCCATAGGAATACACCTAGCGACGCTAACATAGTCCAGAACCCTATTCCCAGGAGATAATTCACCATAGGTTTGTCAAAGATACTTCTCTTGGGGTCACGCGGCGGGCGCCGCATTATACCCGGCTCGCCAGGCTCTACTGCCAGAGCCAGTGCCGGCAGGCCATCGGTAACCAAGTTCACAACCAGAATTTGTAGAGCTATCAGAGGCACAATTTTGTACAATCCGGTCGCCGTGCCGATAACAAATGCTATCAGCATCAGCAAGACTTCACCAATATTGCAAGAGAGAAGGTAAATAAGATATTTTCTTATATTAGCAAAGATATTTCTCCCCTCCTCTACTGCCGCCACAATGGAGGCAAAGTTATCGTCAGTTAATATCATAGCTCCTGCCTCTTTGCTCACATCGGTCCCGGTGATGCCCATAGCTACACCAATGTCCGCTTTGCTCAGAGCCGGGGCATCATTTACCCCATCGCCCGTCATAGCCACCACATGCCCCTTGCCTTGTAAGGCCTCAATAACTCTCAACTTATGGGCTGGTGAAACCCTAGCATAGACGTCTATCTTGCCTACTAATGCTTCAAATTCTTCGTCACTAAGCTTATCAACCTCAGCCCCAGTCAGAGCCACACCCCGTTCTTTTAGAATGCCTAGTTCCTTGGCAATGGCTACGGCTGTCAATTTGTGGTCACCAGTAATCATAACCGACTTTATACCGGCTTGGTCGCAAAGCTTTACCGCGCCTTTGACCTCCTCTCGAGGTGGGTCAATCATCCCCACCAACCCCACCCATACCATTTCTTCTTCTGCCCCCTCCACCACCTCATTGCCCAGCTCTTTAACTGACAAGGATTTGTATGCCAGACCAAGAACCCGCAAAGCTCCTGCCGCCATCTCCTGGTTCACTTGAAGGATTCTTTTTCTATCTTGCTCTGTAAGCTCTCGCTCTATGCCCTCGGAATAGATACGAGCGCAGGAATCTAAGATAACTTCAGGCGCCCCCTTAGAGTATGCCACTTTGCCATCTGGAGTGTCATGAATAGTGGTCATCCTTTTCCTCTCCGAAGAGAAGGGGACTTCGGCTATGCGGGGAACAGTTAATTCCTCCCTTTTTATTCCTGCCTTAACAGCAACTACCACTAAAGCTCCTTCAGTAGGGTCTCCTTTGACCTGCCAAAGTCCATTAGCATTAATAAGGCGGGAATCATTGCATGACGCTCCTGCTCGAAGCAATCGAAGCAAGTGAGGTTCGTCTTGCGGGGTGATTTCTGTGCCCTTGAGATAAAAACTTCCCTCAGGCTCGTAGCCTACACCACCTACGTCTATTGTCCCACCATTAACATAAATCTTTTGCACGGTCATCTCATTTTGGGTTAGGGTCCCGGTCTTATCAGAGCAAATGAATGTGGTGCAGCCCAGAGTCTCCACGGCAGGTAAGCGGCGCAATAAAGCATGGCGCTTTACCATCCTCTGTACTCCCAGGGCGAGGCAAATGGTTGTCACGGCTGGCAGGGCTTCAGGCACAGCTGCTACAGCTAAACTAACTCCCCAGATAAAGGCTTCCAGGATATGACTAAAAATACCGACGATAATTCCCACGCCAGCTACAACGGCACAGATGACTAAACAGGCAATTCCCAATACCCTGCCTATCCTGTCCAGGCTGACCTGCAGTGGTGTCGGTGGCGGTTTTACCTCCTGGAGCATTCCGGCAATCTTGCCAAACTCCGTAGCCATGCCTGTGCCAGTCACCAGCGCCTTACCCCTACCATAAACCACGGTAGTGCCCGTATATGCCATGTTTTTTCTATCGGCTACAGGTACATCACCGGAGATAATTTCGTTCGTCTTTCCCACAGAAATAGATTCCCCGGTCAAAGGTGCTTCGTCAATTTTCAGGTTAACTGCCTCAGTGAGACGAGAATCAGCAGGAATGCGGTCACCGGTTTGCAACAAAATCATGTCTCCAGGAACTAAGTCCCTGGCAGGGATATCTTCCTCCTCCCCGTCTCGTATCACAGTGGCGGTAGAAGCAGTCATCTGCTTCAACGCCTCCAGGGCTTTTTCCGAGCGAGATTCCTGAACAAAACCCAAGCCGGCAGCGAAGAAGACAATGATTACAATAAGAATGGGGTCCCAGATATCTCCCTGACCCGTGAATGCCAGTACCCCAGAGACGACAGCAGCCACCAGAAGAATGATAATGAGGAAATTCTTGAACTGTTCCAGGAAAAGTACCCACTGCGGGGTTTTCTTCTTCTCCGCCAGTTCATTTGGTCCAAATTGGGCCAGACGGCGCTCGGCTTCTTCTTTGCTTAGCCCTTGATTCCTTGAGTTTAGCGACTCAATAGCTTCGCTGGCGCTTAGATTATGCCAAATTCTTTCTATAGACATGGTTTGCTAAATCAAATGAACATAGGCACCAGCATAAGCATCACTCCACCAGCCACCACCGAGGCGATTTGTCCGGCAACATTGGCTCCAGCAGCGTGCATAAGAAGATGATTGTGAGGATTAGCTTCCAGTCCCATCTTCTGCACCACACGTGACGACATGGGAAAGGCGGAAATGCCGCAAGCGCCAATCATAGGATTGATCTTTCGCCCCGAAAGGACACACATTAGCTTGCCCAGTAGAACACCTGCCACAGTATCCAGACTGAAAGCTACTATTCCCAGTAGAAACACCAATATGGTCTCGGGTCTGAGAAATTCAGTTCCGGACATCATTCCTCCTACGGTGATGCCGAGAAGAATGGTTACGATGTTAGCCAGTTCATTTTGAGCTGCCAGCGAAAGCCTTTCCACCACTCCGGATTCCCGCAGCAGATTACCAAACATGAGACAGCCGATAAGTGGAGTGGCTTTCGGGGCAAGCAAGCCTACCACCAGTATAGTAATTATGGGAAAGAGTATCTTTGTCCTCTGAGAAACTGTTCCCGGAACCGAAGGCATTTTTAAAGCCCTTTCTTCTTTACTGCACATCGCCTTTATTATAGGTGGCTGGATAATAGGCACCATAGCCATATATGAATAAGCAGCCACAACAATGGCGGCAGCATACTTGGATTGCAGGATAGTCGCAACGTAAATCGAGGTAGGACCATCGGCGGAGCCAATTATGCCGATGGAAGCTGCATCTTGTAAGCTGAAATCCAGGACATGGAGCCACCCATCACCCAACAAATAAGCCAGAAAGAAAGTCCCGAAAATGCCGAATTGAGCGGCGGCGCCAAGAAGAATGGTATATGGCCTTTGTAGAAAAGGCTCGAAGTCAATCATGGCTCCTATGGCAATAAAGATGAGCAGGGGAAATATCTCGGTATAAATGCCAGCTTCTCTTAGTACGGCTAAAAACCCACCTGCCTCCGCTGCCCCACCCAGTGGTATGTTAGCTAATATACATCCAAAACCAATGGGAAGAAGTAGAACCGGCTCCACCTTTTTGGCAATTCCCAACCACACAAGGACGCCGCCGATAACCAACATTGCCACGGCTTGCCAACTCAGGTTGAGAAAGCCGAGGAATTCGCCTGTAGCAATGTCCATCGTTTATCCTTTTTTTTCTTCTTTCTTTCTGGGTTTAACCAGTTTACCCAGGAGAACCATGACTAAAAGTAAAATCCCCAGGACAGCGAAAATGATCGCCATTCCTAACAGGACTATCCATAAGGCATTAAGCATTCTGATTCTTCCTTGCCTGGCAAGGTTGTTATAATACAATAACGCAGTGGTGGATGTCAAAGCATCAGCAGGAACGGACGTTGAATAAAGTGTCGTCCTGTGTTACCATCTTACATTGTTTTTGTACTATCGGCCCCTGTAGCTCAGAGGATAGAGCACTGGCCTCCGGAGCCAGGTGCAAGGGTTCGAGTCCCTTCAGGGGCAGTTTCCTGGAATAGATAAACCCACAAAAAAACCAAAACCCTTGACAGCGGAGGGATAATTTAATATAGTTTAGGTTTTCTGACAACCTAAACTGTTGCAGTTGCTATTGATAAACAGGTCTTTTTTATGGCTGAGCTTCTTGAGATAAGATGGCATGGCAGAGGAGGGCTGGGGGCTGTAACTTCGGCGGAGTTAGTTGCTCGTGCTGCTATAAGCGAAGGAAAATATGCTCAGTCATTCCCTAGCTTTGGACCCGAAAGGAGGGGGGCACCAGTTCTTGCTTTCCTCAGGGTAAGCGATGAACCTATCAAGAGCAGGACGGTTATCTACAAACCTGATGTAGTGGCCGTGCTCGATCCAGGGTTGTTGCGAGCAGTTGACGTGACCTCGGGACTTAAGGAGAATGGCAAAATCATAATTAATTCAAGGAAATCGCCTGCAGAACTGAAGTCTGAATTTGGATTCAAGTGGCCTGTATTTGCGGTTAATGCCACAAAGATTGCCAGAGAAACGATAGGCTTGCCTATAACCAATACTGCGCTGATTGGGGCTCTACTGAAGGTTACCGAAATTGTGAAAATGGACTCCCTGGTGACACAGTTGCAGGAGCGCTTTGGGCCCCGCGCCAAGGGGAATATCGAAGCCATGAATAGGGCTTACAACGAAATAGTGGCAAAGGAGTAAGCAATGGCAGAAGAGTTAACCTGGAAAGACCTGGAAGTTGGCAATATCATAACAGAAGCCGGGAATGCCAGCTTTCGGAAGACTGGTGATTGGAGAACTGAAAGGCCCATACTGGATAAAGAAAAGTGCATTAAATGTGCCTTGTGCTGGATGTATTGCCCTGATGCCGCCATAAAGCCCTCTGAAGAAGGATACTATGAAGCTGACCTTCATTACTGTAAGGGTTGTGGTATCTGCGCCAGTATATGCCCTGCGGAAGCTATAAAGATGATAGAGGAGGAGGAAAAATGAGCAGAAGAACCGCCTTAGAGGCTTCCCATGCTGTGGCTGAAGCAGTCAGAATGGCCGATGTCGATGTCATTGCCGCCTATCCCATAACGCCCCAGACACATATTCCCGAGCGGCTTGCCGAAATGGTAGCCGATGGCGAGTTAACCGCTGCTTATATTCCGGTGGAGTCGGAGCACTCGGCCCTGAGCACATGCCTGGGATCTGTCGCAGTCGGCGCCAGAACTTTCACAGCCACTGCTGGCCAAGGACTGGAGCTCATGCATGAGGTGGTATATGTTGCTTCTTCCATGAGATATCCTGTGGTCATGGCAGTGTGCAACAGAGCTCTTTCTGCCCCACTGAGTGTTTGGGGAGACCACTCCGATGCCATGGCTGTCAGGGATACGAGTTGGATACAGGTATTTTGCCAGAACGGGCAGGAGGCATTCGACCTGACTTTATGGGCCTTTCGGGTTGGAGAGGATTCTAAGGTCTTATTTCCAGTTATGGTCCACCTTGATGGGTTCACTTTATCACACGTGACAGAGCCGGTAATTTTACCGGAGCAAAGCGAGGTGGATAGATTCCTTCCTATATTTCAATACCCCTTTGCCTTAAACCCTGATAAGCCCATGACCCACGGAGCCTTCGGACCGCCTGAAATATACTCCGAGACAAAGTTAGCCCAAGAAGTGGCATTCAGGAACTCCAAGGAGGTAATACTCCGGGGGTGGAAGGAATTTGGAGACATCTTTGATCGTTATTATCACCCTGTAGAGGAATACAAAACGGGAAACGCCGAAACGTTACTTTTGACCATGGGCGCTTACACCGAGACGGCAAAGATTGTAATAGATGAAAGGAGAGACAAAGGTGAGGCCATAGGACTTATAAGCTTGCGCCTCTGGAGGCCTTTTCCATTTGAAGAATTTCGCCGAACAGTGAAAGGCGCCAAATTACTCATTGCTTTCGACAGGTGTGTTTCTTTCGGCATGGGAGGCCCGGTCTTTTCCGAAATCAGGTCTGCCTTATATGATGAAGAGCCAAGGCCGAAGGTAGTCAGCATCATAGGAGGTTTGGGTGGCAGAGATATGTCCGAAGAGGATTTTGATTATGTCATTGACAGAGGTAAGGAAATCGCGAAAAAGGGGCCAGACAGAATGCTTGAGACAGTAGGCATAAGATGATGACTGAAAGCTGTCGGTAAGGGATAAGAAATGGCAACGAAAACTGTAAAACTTGGGGAAGAGCTGGTAACTACCAAGGAGTTCCTTGCCGAAGGACATAGTTTTTGTATCGGCTGTGGGGAAGCTTTAGCAATCAGGCTTGCTATGAAAGCCCTGGGAGAGAATGTGATATTGGCTATGGCTACAGGATGTGACGAAGTAACCACCACGCCGCTTCCTTATACCTCCTGGCGAGTTCCCTGGATGCATACGCTTTTCGAAAATACTTCCGCTGAAATCTCGGGGGTAGAAGCAGGTCTAAAGATTTTGGTGAAAAAGGGCAAGACGCCCGAAAGGGATATTATATGCGTTGCTATGGGCGGGGACGGCGCCACCAGCGATATAGGACTCCAGTCTATATCTGGTGCGTTCGAAAGAGGCCATGACTTCATATATATTTGTCTTGATAATGAGGCCTACATGAACACAGGAATCCAAAGGTCAAGTGCCACTCCCTACGGAGCTTCGACTACCACGGCTCCAGCAGGAAAATTCAGCATGGGACAGGTCACCCGAAAGAAAAATATGGCAGCTATTGCTGCTGCTCACAATATACCTTATGTAGCAACAGCTTGTCCCAGCTACCACCTTGATTTAATGAAAAAGGTCAGGAAAGGGGCGGAGATCAAAGGCCCAGCCTATGTACACATCTTCTCACCTTGCCCTACAGGCTGGAGATACAAGAGCGATTTAGCTATTACAATAGGGCAACTCGCCGTGCAGACAGGTATCTTCCCTCTTTACGAAATAGAGTATGGACGCTACAGACTGAATGCTGACCCACCTGAACTGAAGCCCATTGAGGAATACCTGAAGCTACAAGGACGATACCGACATTTGACGGGTGAACAGATTCAAGAAATCCAACAGATGGTAAACGAAGATTATGCCAAGCTCAAGGAAAAGGTAGCAGCCTTTCCCTTGTGAATTAAGGTACAAAAACGATGAGTTTAAGAACAAAGAGCCCAAAAGTGACCAAGGTTTCCACAACAGTAAGTAGAGTTATACGTAAATACCAAAGGGATAAAGATATGCTAATTCAAATACTTTTGGATTTACAAAGCATGTTTGGATGGCTATCACGGGAAGCATTAACAGAGGTAAGCAAGCAATTAGAAATACCTATTACCCAGGTTTATCAAATCGCAAGTTACTACAAGGCTTTTAGCCTTATGCCCAGAGGGCGTCATATTGTCAAGGTATGCATGGGTACAGCATGTCAGGTGCGTGGCTCGCCACAGCTTCTGAATATAATCTCGGCTATGCTTAATATGAAGCCGCATGAGACTTCAAAGGATATGCGTTTTACTTTGGAAACTGTCAACTGTCTTGGCTGTTGCGCTATGGGTCCTGTGGTTGTAGTTGATGAGGCGTATCATACAAAGCCTTCGCCTTCAGACCTCAGGAAATTATTTGAATCGGCTAAATAAAAGGATAATATGGCTATTAAAAGAATTTCCTCTCCACAAGAGCTGGATAAATTGAGAAGAGGGATTTTGTCGAAAAGAGATCCCGATAAGCTTATTGTCAGCATATGCACAATGTCAGTCTGCGGGCAAAGTCGAGGAAGTGTGGATGTTTATGAGAGATTTAAGAAGGAGATAAGGCATGCTAGTTTAGAGGATAAGGTGGATATTCGGGAGACCGGATGTCAAGGCTTTTGTGAGAGAGAGCCAGTCGTTATCATTTTCCCCGAAGGAATTTATTATGTGAACGTCAAGCCTGACGACGTCCCCGAGATAATTTCTACAACACTAATCAAAAGGAAACTCGTAGACCGACTTCTCTATACAGATCCTGCCACGGGTAAAAAAGGAGCGAAGGAATCTGACATTTCCTTCTATAAAAATCAAATGCGCAACGTATTTGGTAACAACAGGTACATAAATCCCAGATACATAGATGACTACATAGCAATGGATGGATATAGCGCATTATCCCTGGCTTTGCTCCAAATGGCTCCGGCGCAAGTTTTGGAGGAGATAAAGAAATCTAATCTGCGAGGCCGGGGGGGAGGAGGATTTCCCACCGGAATAAAGTGGGAGACGACGAGAAATGCCCCCGGGGAACCCAAATATGTAATTGTTAATTGCGATGAAGGAGACCCTGGGGCATATATGGATAGGTCCTTAATGGAAGGAAACCCGCATGCCGTATTGGAAGGGCTTATTATTGGTGCCTATGCCATAGGGTCACACGAAGGTTTTATTTACGTTCGGCAGGAATATCCCATAGCCTATGAAAACAGCATTCAGGCTATAAAGCAAGCCGAGGAGTATGGATTTTTAGGGGAAAATATCCTCGGCTCTGGGTTTGACTTTAAAGTCAAGGTTCACCTCGGAGCAGGAGCATTCGTCTCCGGGGAGTCAACAGCCCTTATGAGTGCCATAGAGGGGAAAGTGGGTGAACCGAAGTTGAAATATATCCATACCGCGGTAAGCGGGATAAAGGGAAATCCATCATGCTTAAACAACGTAGAGACATGGGCAAATGTCCCCCTTATTATAAATAAAGGGGCAAAGTGGTTTAATTCCATTGGCACAGACGGGAGCAAGGGGACCAAAATCTTTTCCCTTGTAGGTAAAGTGAATAATACTGGACTTGTGGAAGTGCCCATGGGCATGACCTTGAGGCAGCTAATCTACGACATTGGTGGAGGGACACCGAATGGTAAGAAGTTTAAAGCGGTTCAGACTGGTGGTCCTTCCGGAGGGGTAATTCCCGAGCAGTATTTAGACACGCCAATTGATTTTGATGAACTCACTAAACTTGGGTCTATGATGGGCTCCGGGGGAACGGTGGTCATGGATGAGGATACCTGTATGGTGGACACAGCGAGGTATTTCATCAGCTTCTGCTGTGAAGAATCTTGTGGAAAGTGTATACCCTGTCGTGAGGGATTAAGAACGCTTCGGGAGATTTTGACTGATATTTGCGAAGGAAAAGGACAAGAAGGAGATATAGAGGCGATCAAAGATATAGCTGAAGTGATGCAGGATGCTGCCCTGTGTGCTCTGGGCACTACCGCTGCCAACCCTGCCCTTACCACTTTGAAATACTTCAGGAATGAATATGAGGCTCATATAAAAGAGAAGCGCTGCCCGGCAAAAGTTTGTAAAGCTCTCACTTCTTACTATATTGACCCTGATAAATGTACTGCTTGTATGATTTGCTTCAAGAATTGCCCCACCGAAGCAATCCACGGTAGCAAAGGCATAGTCCACTGGATTGAGCAAGAAAAATGTATTAAATGTAACACCTGTTTTGAGGTTTGCCCGCCTCGTTTTAGCGCCGTAAGGAGAATTTCGGGAGAGCCTCTGCCTCCACCCCCAACCCCAGGGACCAAAGCTATCCGTGAGAAGAAGAGGTAAATAGTAATGACAATAACTCTGCAAATAGACGGTAAAGAAGTCAAAGCCGAGGAAGGGATGACCATATTGGAGGCAGCGCAAGAGGCAGGCATAGAGATACCGACACTTTGTTATCTCGAGAAATTGAAGCCTTACGGTGCCTGTCGAATTTGCAGCGTGGAGGTAGAAAGAAAGGGAAGAGTTCGAATAGTGGCTTCTTGCGGCTATCCCGTGGAACAAGGATTAGTAGTAAGGACACGTTCTCCCAGGATAGATAGGATCCGAAAGGTTATCATTGAACTAGTTGCGCCAACGACAATGGTCGATAGAGAGGTCGTTGGGGAGATAAATAAACTGGCTAAAGAATATAATGCTAATATCCACAGATTTGAATCTCGCTTCAGAGCGAAGCCAACGAGATGTATTCTTTGTGGACAATGTGTACGCTACTGTGATGAGGTTGTCGGGGAACATGCTATAGGCTTTGTCGGAAGGGGAATAGAGCGTCGGGCGGCGTTTTTCCCGGAAAAAGCCAAGGCTTGCCTCACATGCCAGGCTTGTTTTGACTTATGTCCCACAGGCAAGATTCCCTCCGAAACTGATTTTGTGGTTTTCGATGGTTTTTCCGTTGACGACTACCTTGCCGGAAAACTTTAGTATCCAGATATTTTCAAGGACTCGGCATCTTCGCCAAATAGCAATGCGCAGCCCACGGATAGCCAACAAGCTAATTGCGTCGAATGTCTCTTTCGCATTATAATTCTTAACACTTCGGGGTGTAGCGCAGCGGCTAGCGCGCATGGTTTGGGACCATGAGGTCGGAGGTTCAAATCCTCTCACCCCGACCATAATAAAACCCTTTCCACTCTTTAGAAGCCCAGAAGGAAATTTGACAGGAACAATACATTACATTATAATTGTTAGACTCGTCTAACAATTATAGGAGTATGCAATGGTAAAACAAGAGGCGCAAAGAGAGCAGACCGCCAGTATGGAAGACTATCTTGAGGCAGTAGCTATGCTTCGAGGAAAGGGGAAAGTAGTGAGGGTAAGTCAGATAAGCCGAAAACTGAAAGTCAAAATGCCCAGCGTTACCTCTGCCTTGAAGAAACTCTCGGAACAGGGGCTCGTGGAGCATGAAAAATATGGTCACATAAAGCTTACTCTTCAAGGTAACAAGGTTGCTGGAGAGGTGCTCAGCCGTCACAAAGCATTGACCCGCTTCCTTACCGAAGCATTGGGTATTGACAAGGAAACAGCTGAAGAGGATGCCTGCAAGATTGAGCATGTCATCAGCCCCTTGAGTATGGAGAGACTGGCAAAGTTTGTGGAGTTTCTAGGAGCCTGTCCGTTGGGAAGGGCTAATTTTCCCAGCAGGTATGAATATTATTTAGAGCATGGAGAGCTCCCTCAAGAGTGCTCGAACAGAGGTGTGAAGAAAAGGAAATAAAAAACTGCAAATTTTTTTGAACTTGCAAGTTAGGCATGACTAACTTGTTAAAGATAGGAGATAAGCTATGACCAAGTATCAAGAGGGACAATTGACCCTGGCTAAGATGAAGACCGGGCAGACAGGCACTGTGGTTGGAGTTCTGGGAGGACATGGCTTAATTCAGCGTCTGGATGCTTTGGGTATCAGGCCAGGAAAGAAAATAACCAAGCTTAGTTCCACGCTATTTCGCGGCCCGGTCATGCTCAGGGTGAATAATAGCCGGGTGGCTGTTGGCTTTGGCATGGCCAGGAAAATAATAGTCGAAGCAGATAAATATCTGCCACGGGCTTCTTAAGATGATGCATATCCTGCTTATGGGTAATCCCAATGTGGGCAAAAGCGCCCTTTTTTCCCGACTGACCGGTACACGCATTATCGCTTCCAACTATCCCGGCACCACAGTGGGGTTCACCAAAGGTTATCTAAATCTGGGGGAGGAGCGGGCTGAGCTTATTGATGTCCCCGGCAACTATACTCTTGAACCAGGTTCTAAGGCGGAAGAAGTTGCTGTGGAGATGCTCAAAGAAGGAGACCTGGTCATAAACGTCGTCGACGCCACCAATTTGGAGAGAAATCTCAACCTGACCTTGCAGTTGCTGGAAAGGCAGACTCCAGTAATAGTTGCCCTCAACATGTGGGATGATACTAAGCATCGAGGTATAAATGTTGATGTTGCCAAGCTGGAGGAACTTCTTGGAGTGCCAGTTGTACCCACGGTAGGCGTTACCGGACAGGGAGTAAAGGAATTAGTCAGGCGTCTTCCCGAGGCAAAGGTAGCTGAAAACGCCCGTACTTATTCTAATAGCGATGAGCGGTGGGCGAGAGTGGGCGACATCGTGAGCCAAGTGCAATCGTTGAGCCATCGCCACCATCGCTGGTATGAGAACTTGGAAGATGCCAGTAGTCATCGGGTATGGGGGATAGTTATCGCCCTGCTGGTCCTTTTTGCCACCTTCTGGTTCGTCCGATTCGTGGGCGAGGGAATAATTGGCTATGTAGCTGACCCTCTCTTCGAAGGGCTGTGGACACCAGTGCTAGCTAAACTGAGCATTGCTTTAGGGGCAGGGGGGTTCTGGCACGACATCTTGATAGGTAACCTTATTGGGGGAGAAATTGTCTATCTTCAGTCCTTCGGTTTGCTTAGCACCGGACTTTACATTCCCCTCGCCGTGGTGCTGCCATATATCGTCTCCTTTTACTTGGCATTAGGAATACTGGAAGATGTTGGTTACCTGCCCCGCCTGGCGGTATTGATGGACACAATAATGCACCGCTTGGGACTACACGGTTATGCCATCATCCCTACTATTCTGGGCTTTGGATGTAATGTGCCTGGCATTATGGCAACTCGTATTTTGGAGAGCCGTAAACAAAGATTTATTGCGGCGACTTTGATTTCCATTGCCGTTCCCTGTGCTGCCTTGCAGGCCATGGTAATCGGACTAGTGGGACAGCAAGGGCTGGGATACGTAGCTATGGTTTACGGGAGTCTATTTATATCCTGGGTTATCATAGGGCTAATCCTTAATCGCGCTGTCAAAGGATTCAACCCGGAACTTCTGGTGGAGATTCCCCCCTATCGCTTGCCGTCGTTGCGGGTCATTGGCGAAAAACTCTGGCTACGGGTCTCTGGCTTTATTAAAGAAGCTTTGCCCATAGTCCTCGGCACAGTGTTAGTGGTAAACATCCTGTACACTTTAGGAGTTTTCAATGCCATTGCTGATATTACCGCCCCAGTATTGACCGGGCTGTGGGGGTTGCCCAAAGAGACAATTACAGCCCTGGTCATTGGCTTTCTGCGTAAGGACGTGGCCATGGGCATGCTAGCTCCCTTGGCCCTAACTGCTAAGCAACTGGTTATCAGCAGCACGGTTCTGGCTATGTTTTTTCCTTGTGTAGCTACCTTTGTGATATTGGCTCGGGAGCTTGGGGTACGAGACTTGCTTAAAGCTGTTGGAATAATGATAGCAGCAGCACTAATAATGGGTAGCTTGCAGAGGCTGATCCTGTAGTGTTGGATTCTTAAAGGCTACTCTATGTCGTAGCCTGATTTTTTGCCCCTGTAAATACCATGTGAGCTTGCCCAATTACATAGTGTATTGTATTATAGGTTAACACCTAATTGATTGCCACGGATAGTTTAGTGCAGACATTCAACTTAGCGGCAAAGGAAAAACAGCCAAGCCGGAGATGGTACAGAGGTCGGAGATGGAGATAATCCCAGCCGTTGACATCAGGGGCGGCAGGTGCGTCAGACTATATCAGGGTGATTATAACCAAGAAACGGTTTTCGATGAAGATCCGGTGACAGCAGCCTTGAGCTGGTATTCCCAGGGGGCAAGGTGGCTCCATATTGTCGATTTAGATGGGGCGGTCGCCGGTGAGCCCCAAAATATGGAAGTGGTCGAGGAGATAATAAAAGAGAGTGGTCTGTTAATAGAATTAGGCGGCGGTATCAGGCAAGAAGAAGTGGCAGAAAAGCTGTTGCGCCAGGGGGTAAGCAGAATAATTTTGGGAACTGCGGCGATAGAGAACAGGGAACTGGTAAACAAACTATGCCAGCAATTTGGCGAGGCTATCGCAGTTAGCCTTGACGCCCGAGATGGCAAGATAGCCACTCACGGCTGGCAGAAAGACACGGTCATTGAGGTTCTCCAGTTAAGCCGAGAGATGATTGATGCCGGAGTGAGGCGCTTCATTTATACTGATATAAAAAGGGATGGCACCCTCACCGAGCCTAACTTTGACATGATGAATAGATTACTTGCCGAGTTAAGCGTCCCCGTCATTGCAGCCGGGGGGATTTCCAAGCTAGAGCATTTACGAAGACTTAAGGAGCTCAGTGTGGAAGGAGCCATTATAGGTAAAGCTCTTTATACCGGGGACATTGATTTGGGGGAAGCTATAATCAATTTCGGAACCTAGGAGGCAAATGTTAAAGTTCGATGACAAAGGCTTGATTCCAGCTATTGTCCAGGATGCCAGGAATGGTGAAGTCCTGATGCTGGGCTACATGAACAAAGAATCGCTAAAGCGCACGTTAGAGAGCGGAGATGTCTGGTTCTATAGCCGCAGTCGACAGGAACTGTGGCACAAGGGAGAAACCTCAAGCAATTTCTTGAGGTTGAAGTCCATCATCAAGGACTGCGATAGCGATACCCTGCTTATAAAGGCTGAGCCTACGGGGCCAGTATGTCACACAGGCAACCGGACTTGCTTCTTCCAGCAATTGGAGAGCGAAGACACGGTATAAACATTACAGCCTCTTCATCCCTTTATTAATGTACTGCCGCTAGAATCAGCAGCCTTGTCAATCTCGATGACCTCATTTAGCGCCGATATAGCAGCCTCTAGTTGGCTATCGTCAGGTTCCTTGGTGGTTATAGCTTGCAACAACAACCCTGGAGCCAGAAGAACTCGGACTATCTTGTTATCGATGTGGGCTGCACCGAATTTCATAATTTCATAGCTAATAGCAGCAATAACCGGGATGAGGGCTATGCGGGACAGTATGCGTATCCATAGGGTTGGCTGACCAACCAAGGCGAAGACAAAGATAGCTACGATTAGAACTATAAATAAAAAGGCGGTGCCGCAGCGAGCATGAGCAGTAGAATAATTCCTAACCGACTCCACTTCCAAAGGGACTCCTGCCTCATAGGCATTCACTACTTTATGCTCGGCTCCGTGGTAAGCAAAAACTCTCTTAATATCAGGTATTAAACTTATCACCTTGAGATAAGCGATGAAAATGCCAATACGGATAAGTCCTTCAAAGATATTGCTTAATAAGGCAGAACCGATGTGAGGGTCAATAAGGTAGCGGGTGGTGAAGAGAGGAACCATAATGAAGAGAGCTACACCTAAAGCAAGGCTCACGGCTATGGTTCCCCCTAAAATAGCTGTAGGTATTTTCTCGCCTACTTCCTCTGCTGCGGCAACTTGAGCAGAATGAAGTAATGACTGCGTGCCCAAAACCAGGGTTTCAACGAGCACGATGATTCCTCTTATAAAAGGCATTTCTCTGAGGCGCCCTTTGTATATGC
>Ga0315548_1002164_pt1 | contig 15518 bp, 11 predicted proteins | sample SalMarSW160110MG_2_FD_202540 | JGI IMG/M metagenome (GOLD analysis project Ga0315548, IMG submission 202540) | Salt marsh sediment microbial communities from the Plum Island Ecosystem LTER, Massachusetts, United States - Salt Marsh Sediment SW1601-110 ...
GCAGGTCGGTCTGTTAGAGAGTTTCCAGGCCGGACCTCTGACATAGTGGAGTCTAATTAAGATGGCAGATTTGAAAGCTTTAGCTGATGCGGTGATTAAAGGCGACCAAAATACCGCCGTAGAAATCACCCGGGCAGCCCTTGAAGAAGGCACTACAGCAAAAACCGTCCTCGATGAAGGACTAATTGCAGGCATGGACATTGTCGGCGAGCGATTCAAAAAGAACGAGATTTACATACCAGAAGTGCTCATTGCCGCGCGAGCAATGAAAACAGCGATGGAGCTGCTTGAGCCGGAGCTTGCCAAGGCCGGCGTCGAACCCATCGGCAAGTTCCTGATAGGAACGATGCAGGGTGATTTACACGACATCGGCAAGAATTTAGTAGCAATGATGCTAAAAGGAGCGGGCTTTGAGGTCGTCGACCTCGGTGTAGATATCAGTCCCGAAAAGTTCGTTGAACAAGCCAAGACCACAGGTGTGCATCTAGTCGGTATGAGCACACTTTTAACCACAACAATGCCGGGCATGGAGAAAACCATAAAGGCCTTAAATGATGCAAACGTTTCAGCCAAAGTGATGGTAGGCGGCGCTCCGGTTACACAGGGTTACGCCGACAAGATTGGCGCCCACGGCTACGCCCCCGATGCCGCCTCAGCCGTCGATGTAGCCAAAAGTCTCATCGCCTAAAATTACCCTTGTCATTCCGCACATGATGCGGAATCCAAATTTATTTAGCCCCGAAGTCTGCTTCGGGGTTTTGTTTAGCGGTCGTCGGTACGACGACCTCCTTAATTTCCGCCGCAGGCGGCCGTGGCAATCTCTTTTATCATTCCCGCGAAAGCGGGAATCCAAATACACTTAGCCCCGCAATTTATTAAGGGGTTTCCCTCTATTGATGGCCTTACGGACAAGGCGAGCATTCCCAGCAATCGCTGAGCCAGTAAAGTGCGAAAATACCTAAATCGTTAATATCAATGATACCATTTTTGTTGAGGTCTCCAGGAAAGTTTGGCTCCATTAGTTGCCAGTCTTTGCCCAGAATTGAATAATCTATAAAGTTAACGGGATTTAGATCGTCAAGATTCGGGCAATCTTCATCACAAGCGTTTCCAATGCTATCGCCATCCGAATCTGTCTGTGATGGATTGAAAACATTCGGACAGTTATCACAAATATCACCCCAACCATCGCCAATATAGCTATGCCCTTCCAAACCATTTCTGTAATGCTGGCAGATTTCTTCTGGGGTTAAAGCTCTATTATATATTGCAACCTCGTCTACGAGACCATTAAAATAGCATGGGTTTCCATTGCATGATCCTCCATCACCAGGCCAATAAGTTCCTACGTAAAGATTCTCAGTCCCGCTCGAAATGTTATATGGGAATGGTACACTATTCCGAAACTCACCATTAACATACAATTTAAGGTCTGCTTCGTCCGATGTCATAGCAATATGGTACCACTCACCAAGCTTGACAGGGACAAAGTAAAGATTACCTATTCTTTCCTTCGTCGAGTTCCACAGTGATACCGCGATTGCGTCACTATCAACACCCATTGCGTACTGTCTCTGACCCCAGGTGTGCCCCTTATAGAGCCAGTAAGTTCCAGCCGGGTGTGGCCGTAATGATTCAAGTGGTTTGATCCATCCTTCAATTGTGATTTGATCCATCGGTACCAAGCTGGAATTATGTGGAACTTCAACATAATCATTCAAACCATCAAAACTCAATGCATATCCAGATTTACCAGTTACCCAATTTGGTCCATGGATAGTTCCATGATTAGTACCTGCAGAGTCGCTTGCTTTCGTTCCATTTCCTTCGTCAAACCTCCAGTAGGAAACAAACTCTTCGAGAGTAGAACCATCACTATCATTCTGGTCGGGGTTGTAAGCGCTAGGGCAGTTATCACAGGCATTCCCTACGCCATCCCCGTCCCCATCTTCTTGGGCAGGATTATAAACATAAGGGCAGTTATCATTAGCATCAGGAATACCATCGCTATCGGAATCGGTTTGAGCTAAGACTTCCCGCACAAAGCCCAAACTGAAAATAAATAAAGCTGTTAAAAGTGCAATTCTTGCGTTTAGCTTTTTCATTTTTTTCTCCTTCTCAAAAATTGTTAATCTTTCCCGGCGCAGTGACAAAAGGCACCGCTGCATTAAATAAGAAAATCCGCCGACTGATGTGCTTAGTAGCATAAACCGAAGCAAAAATCAAGAAAAATGCATCAAATTCGTGTTAATTCGTGGCTAAAAATTAAAATCCATCGCGCAGCGATACCACAACTCAAAACTCAACACTTAGAAATCAAAACTCCTCGCATTTACGCATTTACTCATATACGCTTCACTCTTCACGCTTCACGAGATACGAAATTTTATTTATTTCTGCTTGAAAAACAGGCCCTTTCTGGTATAATTCCGAATGTGCTCAGGTAGCACACGTTCGCGGAGACCCGCAAGTCAAATATGATCATAAGCTAATATGTACTAAAGGATTAGCCAATGAAAACTAATCACAAACCACGAATCACTATCCACTATGCTTCTTCGTGCCTTAGTGCCTTAGGTAATAGGTATCAGTGTAAATCAGTGTCTAAAAAGTCTGTGTCAATCCGTGTCCAGCAAGTCTGTGTCAATCCGTGTTTTTTTTATGCAAAACAAAGCCAATTTGCTGGCTCCTCAAAATGAACATAAACTATTGTTATACAAAGAACTACGAACCATGAACAATGAACAACGAACTAACAAAAACAAACCCAAACAAAGCCGATTTCGAACGGTGCGCCTATGCTGCTCTGCATAGTACCTGCAAAAAACGCTGTCTTTTTTGTGCTCAATCTGCTAAAATGGACACTTGGTCAAGCAAGAAAACTCGAATTTCGAAATTCGAAACAAATTCGAAATTCAAATGTTCAAATATTCAAAACCAAATGTTTTAGACATTTGTATTTTGGTCATTTGATACTGTTTCGGATTTCGTGCTTCGGATTTATCCAGCTTATGCATAAGATAAAGAACCAAAACTTAGCGGCATTATTGATGCAGTTCCGATTTGCATCTCAGAAGCAGCGCCGAAAACAGCTTGATGCCGCTGAAAAGCTTTTTGAAGTCATCGATAAGGAAAAGGATTATCCTTTTGAGTTTGTGTGCTATCGTCTTACGGGTTTCCACCCCAAAGATGAATCCGCCCAGCAGCTCATAAAAGGTAACGAGCTTGCTGAGGACCTGCAGATATTCATCTCCAAGATAAGCGGCCAGCTCGCCCAGCCTGCCATTGGGCAGGGCGAAAAAGTTTATACCATTGAAGAGCTTGCAAAAACCTTCCGCGTTTCAACAAAAACAATCCACCGCTGGCGAAAACGAGGCCTGCTCGCAAGAAAATTTATCTTCCATGACGGTAAAAAACGTTTCGGCTTTCTGCAATCGACTGTGGACAAATTCGCCGGGGCAAATCCTGACCTTACCGCCAAGGCACAAACCTTCGGACGAATGACAGATAAGCAAAAACAGCAAATTATAAAGCAGGCCGTTAAGCTTGCCGCTGACAAAGGGCTGTCCCGCCACCAAATCATAAACAAAATAGCGGCTAAAACTAATAAAGCCCATGAAACCATCAGGTACACACTGCTAAACTACGAAAAGACCCATCCTGAAAAAGTGATTTTCAAGAAACCTTCCGGCATAATCGATGCAGTCACAGCCACAGAAATCTACATGCTATATAGACAGGACTCCAGCATCAGAGAGCTGATGCTGCGGTTCAATCGCAGCAAAAGCTCGATATACCGTATTATAAACATGAGAAGGGCAAGGGCGCTTCTGGCCAAAAAAATCGAATTTGTAGCCAGTGATGAGTTTATAAAAGAGGACACCGGCGAAAAAATTCTCGCGAAGCCGCTTGATGTGAAAAAGAAAGCCACAGGCAAAAGGAGCAAACCCTTCGAATTATTTGGGGAGCACCTGCTGCCGGAGTATTTACAGGTGTTGAAGGACGCCCCCGTGCTCAGCAGAGAACGCGAAGCCGAACTTTTTCGCAGATATAATTACCTGAAATACCTTGCCTGTATAAAAAGAGACAGCATAAAACCCAATCGCGTCTCCAGCACACAGCTAAAAGAAATAGAAAATTACCTGACGGAAGCCGAGAACATCAGAAGAACATTAATCGAAGCCAACCTGCGCCTTGTTGTGAGCATCGCAAGCAAACATACCAGAAGCGGTGCGAGCTTTCCGGAGCTTGTAAGCAGGGGTAATTTCGCATTAATTAACGCAGTTGAAGAATTCGATTACACGGTGGGCTTTCGATTCGGCAGGCGCGCCTCATTGAACATAGCCAAAGAGTACGCAAAAGTATCCGGCAAGAGTACGGAACCCAGCAGAAAAAGAGCTGCTTCGCTGGTGGATATCCAGCGGGACATGAGGACCAAAGAGGCCGTAGATTTTGCTGCTTTTGAGCGGGCAAGGCAAAGCCTGGCCCAGGTTATAAAGAACGAGCTTACGGAACGCGAGCAGTACGTAATCTTAAATCGATTCGGCCCAATCGGTCTGCCGATAAAAAAGAAGACAAAGACCCTCAAGCAAATCGGCGATGAGCTTGACTTGAGCAAGGAAAGAGTGCGACAAATTGAATTGACTGCCCTGCAAAAACTAAGACAATCCCTCAGCAGCGAAGAGTTCGAGCTCCTGACCGGCTAATTCTTGCCACTAAACTCCGCAATCCGCCTTCGCTAAAGCTTCGGCGGACGAGTCCGTGTCTGAAATCTCTGTGTTCTCGGGGTCCTCCCTTCGATTACGCTCAGGGCAGGCTGTGGCTATCACACTGCCCCTAATTTATGCCCCGGGCCGACGACGTATAGGCGCTTTTTCGGCTCGGTACTGGTATGGGAGGCAATAATTTTGCCGACAAAAATTATGTGGTCGCCCGCTTCTGCTTCTGACTCCAATGTACATTCAAAATTTGCCACTGCATCGCTGAGCAAAACCGAATCAATCGCCTTGGCTGGTTCAGTCTTACAATGGGCTTGGCCATGCTGCGCATCGAACTCGGCAAATTTGTCAACATCTCTGCCGGACTTCGAGCCGAAGAAAAGTGCAGCGTCTGCCATCTCCTCCGATGGGTAGCAAATAGTAAAGCACTTCGAATGCCGGATAGTCTCGATAGAATAGTGCTTCTTTGCAACAGCTATGGCCATCATCGGCGGAGTGCCGGAGGCTATCATTGTCCAGCCCAATGTAACCGGATTGGCCCGGCCGGCTTTATCTTTGGCGATGGCGATTACCACTTGCTCCGGATATTTGGTTTTGATTGCCTGTTGAAATTCAGCTTGTTTTTGCATTGCTATTCTCCTCAATTAACTATATATTTGGGTTAAGGAAATTAACGATAAGATTATAAATTCAGGATAAATTTTAACAAGGACAAAGAAATGGATACGATTGGCTTTATCGGAAGCGGAAATATGGCTGAGGCCCTGATAAAGGGCATTATAAATGCAGGTGTTTACAAACCTGAGAATATTTTTATCAGCGACGTCAAACCAGAACGGCTCAAGCTAATATCTGAAAGTTACAATGTGGTTCCCTGCGACAATAATGCAGCTCTTGCAGCAAAAGTGAACATCCTCGTTTTAAGTGTCAAGCCGCAAAACATGACTGATGCCCTGCAAAGCATAAAAGATGCAGTCAAGCCGGATACTCTTGTCATATCCATTGCTGCCGGCATAAAGGTCGCCAAGATTGCTAATGCTTTGGGAGATATCGCAATAGTCCGCGTTATGCCAAATACACCTGCATTGATTAGCGAAGGCGCGATCGCATTATTCGCCAACGACAAGGCAAAGCCGATGCTGGATAAAGCAAAGACGATTTTCTCATCGGTCGGCAAGGCCGTCATCGTTGAAGATGAGGATTTAATTGATGCCGTTACCGCAGTAAGCGGCAGCGGCCCTGCATATTATTTTCTGTTAATGGAGGAGATGATAAAAGCAGCCGTCGAATTAGGACTGCCGGAGACTGTAGCGAAAGATTTGGTACTGCAGACCGCTAAAGGCGCAGGCCTGCTTGCAATCGAAGCCGACAAAAAAAATGAAACTCCCGCTGAACTTCGCAAAAAGGTTACCTCGCCCGGCGGAACCACAGAAGCTGCTCTAAAAGTCTTCGCCTCAAAGGACTTCAGTCAGTTGATAAAAGATGCTCTGACAGCTGCTTGCGAGAGAAGCAAAGAGCTATCCGGTTAATTTATCCCATTAGAAATAATTTTTCTCCCGTCAGGGATGGCCAAGTCCATAACGGTAGTGAAGGTCTAAAGCTCCACCTGTGCTTTCTCCGTAAGGAGTCCCTATGACTAACGGGATTTACTCTACGACAATTGCCTCGACAGGACATTCGTCAGCCGCCTGCTGAACGGCATCCTCGTGCTCGCCAGGAACATCACTGACGATAACCTGAGCCATTTCATCGCCCATCTCGAAAACTTCGGGACAGGTATCAACACAAAGCCCACAGGCGGTACAGGTATCTTCTATTCTCACCTTCATAATCAACCCCTATTGTACCACGGGCTTCCAGCCCGTGTTAATGATACCACGGCCAAGATGGCCGTGGTACGGTATATAAAATTGCCGGGTATCCGTCAAGTATGTAGCTAATTTTTTTTACCTAGCAGGCAAATTAGAAATAAAAATCGAGTAAACCCCGTTAGTAAGGTTACCGACCTTCCAACAGGATGGCGAACATGGGGCTTTTAATTTGCCTGTGGCGGATAAACCCTGTGTTTGCCCAAAAAGGAATTTTATCCACCGTGGCGGGTTGGGCGGATTAATCCCTATCGGCACCGTAAGCAGCGGGGCTTTCTAACGGAGTAAAGGCCGCCTAAAAGCACCAGCACTCCACAAATTCTCTCAAGAATTACCCTCCCCCCGCCGGCGGATTACGGTATGTTTATCTGGTTTGTTTTGCGGATTACCAGAAACATTTTGATTTTGCAGGCCTCGTATGATTTCGTAAGCGGCTTTTTGTTAGATTAATTCCCGGATGCTTCAAAGATTGCTATCATTTACTAAACTTCCCTTTTCAGCCGCTCCAGCAATACTCCTTGTAATTTATGCAATTTCAAAAGGTGGCTTACATATTCTGCTGCTTTTATTTGGCCTTTCGTACTTTTTTCTGTTTTTTTGGTTTTTCCTGCTCCTTTTGTTACCGGCGCCTCTTTTTGTTTTTTTCTTTTAGATTTTTCCACTTTTGCGATTCCCTTATTGACAAAACAAAAATTTCTTTTTATTTTTACACTTTACCTAATAACTTTTCTAAGCATTAACGCTATTGCGAAAGATTGCAAGCTAATATTTTCATAAATACGTAAAATAATGAAAAAATTTGACGAAAAAGCGATAATTGAGCGTGTTAAAGTGCTGCGTCAGCAATACGCAGGCAGTAGAGGCAAGAGCAAATTTGCCCGGGCCCTGGGCATAAGTCCTTCTACATACAGCTATTACGAAGAAAACAGGGTTCCTCCAACCGACATCTTATTGAATATGTGCGAGGTAACAGGGTCTGATTTAGAGTGGCTTCTGAAAGGTCAATGCACCAAGGAAACTTCAGCATTTGGAGTAAATAGAAAATTTTTACAAAAGTTGGACGACCTTTTGACAAATAATCCGGAGCTGACTGAGCCGGTTCTGGCTTTTGTCGAGTTATTGTGCGAGAAAAAAGGGCTTGGAGAAAAGCATGACCGGCACATTTTATCAACCGGAGCCGCCCGGCCCAGATGGATACCCGTGCTGGGCAGAACCGCTGCAGGGATTGTGCACTTTTGGGACCAGTCACTCTTGCCGGAGCCGAAACAGGCCATCACGCAACTTGAAGACTTGGTTGAAAAGCATATCGGGAAAAAAATTGTCAGAACTGTCGATGCAGCGGTGTCGATTGACCTGCAGACGCGGGCCCTATCTAACGGCCTCAAGATACAACAAGCCAACCTTATTCAGGTCACAGGTCAAAGCGAGGACCAGATATTTGAGTTTGTCCAGTGTGATGAGATTCATAAGCTGTTTCCTGACAGCTTTGCATTGCAGATAGACGGCGACAGTATGTCCCCGAAAATAAACGATGATGACATTGTCATAATAAGCCCTTCGGTAGCAGCGGCGCAGGGACAAATTGCAGTTGCCCGCCTTGCAAACCAAATAGGGATTACCTGCAAGCTCATAAGAACAACTGAGAAGGGGGTTCATCTTATACCCATAAATGAAAGGTACGAAACAAAGGTTGTGGATAAAAAGGATTTGCTTTGGGCGCTGGCGGTCCTGTGTCATATAACTATCTGATACTACTTGTATTGCATCGTACACACCATCTAATATTTCAGAAAGAAATTGCAGGGCCGTGGTGAGCACAAGATTTAACGGATGAAAAAATGGAGTTCAAGCAAAAAATCTCAGATTATTCTCTCCGGCATTATAAATTTGTAACGGCTGTCATAGCTGTCTTTGTACTGGTACTGGGTGCTTTAATACCCCGAATAAGTGTTGATACCGACCCTGAGAACATGTTGTCACCGGATGAGCCGGTGAGGATATTTCACGACCAGAACAAAAAACAATTTGCATTACACGATATAGTAGTGCTCGGCATCGTCAACGAAAAAGACCCGAACGGAGTCTTCAATCCTGCATCGCTCGTCAGGATTTATGAACTTACCGAATTCGCCAAGACGGAGCTTAGCTGGCCTGATGAAAAAGACCCCAATCAACAAATGGGCGTTATCGAAGTTGATATACTCGCACCTTCGACGGTGGACCACATCGGCCAGGGTGGTCCAGGCGTGGTTAATTTCGAATGGCTGATGAAAAAGCCGCCGGCGACACAGGCTGAGGCGCTTCAGATAAGAGATAAAGCAATGTCTAATCCACTTCTGAAAGGCACCGTTGTTTCAGAGGATGGAAAGGCAATATGTATATACTTGCCATTGACCAGCAAGGATTTAAGCCACGAAGTTTACAAGAAACTCGAGAAGAAAATAGCGACATTCAAAGGCGATGAACAATATCACATTACCGGCCTGCCGGTGGCGGAGGACACCTTCGGCTATGAAATGTTTGTGCAAATGGCAATTTCAGCGCCACTGGCGATGCTTGTGATTTTTATCTTAATGCTGGTTTTCTTTCGCAAGCTGGTGCTGATAATAGCCCCGATGATAGTTGCGATGGTTTCGGTGATTTCGACGATGGGGCTTTTAATCGGATTCGGATTTCCGGTCCATATCATGAGTTCGATGATACCGATTTTCCTTATGCCGATAGCGGTAGTGGACTCGGTGCACATCCTTTCCGAGTTCTTTGACCTATATAACAGGGAAAAGGGCAGAAGAAACACCATCCTTGAGGTTATGACTAATTTGTTTACGCCGATGCTCTATACATCTTTGACCTCTTCGGCGGGATTTCTTTCGCTGGCACTGACTCCTATCCCTCCTGTTCAGGTGTTCGGTGTCTTCGTTGCTGTCGGAATTATGATTGCGTGGGTATGCACGGTTACTTTTGTGCCGGCCTATATAATGATGATTAGCGACAATGCGCTTGAGAACTTCGGCCAGGGCGCTCAGCACGGCGAGAAACAAACCTGGCTTACCAAACTGCTGCATGCAGGCGGACGGTTTACATACACAAGCGCAAAACTAATCCTAATAATTATGCTTGTAATCACAGTAGTGGCCATATATGGAATCACACAAATTCAGATAAACGACAATCCGGTTAAGTGGTTTTCTAAAAGCCATCCTATCAGGCAGGCCGATATTGTTCTGAACGAACATTTCGGCGGAACCTATATGGCCTATCTTGTGCTCGACCCTGATGAGGATAAAGCCATTCCGACCGAATACATTTCAGACCTTCGCAAGCATTTCTCAGAAAAAATCCTGGCGATGAAAAAACAGTTTCCCAATGCCGCCAACGTCAATGAGGAAACGGATAAGGCCCTTTTAAAGCTGACATCCATCGTTAAAAGCAAGGAGGAGCTCCTCAGCAGGATAAGTGACTTTGCCGACAAAAAACTCGATACTGCTGATAAAAAAGATACCGACCTGTGGTATGAAGTGGCTGACTTCTTCGAGCTGGAAAAAGAGCGTGTAAAAATATTCAAACAACCAGAGGTGCTGCGTTATATTTCTGAACTTCAAGAATACCTTAAAAAAACAGGTTTGGTGGGAAAGAGTAATTCGGTAGCTGATGTGGTAAAAAAAGTTTATCAGGAGCTTATTGATGGTAAGCCGGAGAATTATAAGATTCCTGATTCTTCTGCTGCTGTTGCGCAGTGTCTGCTTCAGTTTCAGAGCAGCCACAATACGGACGATTTGTGGCACTTGGTGACGATGGATCATATGCACGCCAATATCTGGCTTCAATTGACCAGCGGTGACAACAAGGATATGCAAAAGGTTGTCAAAGCTGTAGATGATTTCTTTAAGGAAAATCCCCCACCGCTTTCAATCAAATACAATTGGGCGGGTCTTACATATATTAATGTTGTCTGGCAGGATAAGATGGTCTGGGGCATGCTGCAATCATTTTTGGGAAGCTTTATCGTTGTATTTATTATGATGGCGATACTATTCCGCTCGGTGCTGTGGGGGCTTATCTGTATGTTGCCGTTGACTATCACCATAGGGGCCATTTACGGCATAATAGGACTGGCAGGCAAAGATTACGACATGCCGGTGGCGGTACTAAGCGCTCTTTCACTCGGTATGGCAGTTGATTTTGCAATACATTTCCTCGAACGTTCCAGGGAAGCCTACCAGCAAAACAAATCGTGGGAGAAGGCATCGCCGGAGATGTTCGGCGAGCCGGCAAGGGCTATCAGCAGAAATGTAATTGTAATCGCAATTGGATTTTTACCGCTTTTGGCTGCGACCCTGGTACCGTATAAAACTGTTGGAATCTTTATCTGCGCCATTATGGCGATATCCGGGATAGTTACGCTGCTGGTATTGCCGGCTATGGTCAGGATTTTGCAGAAAAAGCTGTTTAAGACAATGGCTGAGCCGATGAGGCCGAGCTGTAACTGTGCCTTCTGCGCGATTATATCAGCAGCGGCGGTTCTTTTGGTAGCGGTTAATATTCATCAGTTCGCTATTGTCAAATGGAGTACTCTCGTCTGGATTAGTATAATAGCGATACCGATTATGGCTTTGGCCTGCGGTATAATGTCCCGCAGACGGACGTGTAAGGTTATTGAACAGCAGAAAGAAAAGTGAGGTGTAAGATGAGGTTATTCTGGACAACAATAATTATTCTTTATTTATCATTGCCGCTTTTTGCTGCTGATGAGCCAAACTCAACCGCAGCAATTCCTGATGTTCAGACCATAGTCAACAAGGCCAATATGGTCGCTTATTATCAGGGCAATGACGGCAAAGCAAAAGTCAATATGACAATAACAAGCAAGCAGGGCCAAACGAGAGAGCGGGAGTTTATTATATTACGAAAGGACAATCAGGACGGCGGCGACCAGAAGTATTTTGTTTATTTCAACAAGCCAGCTGATGTCCGCAAAATGGTTTATATGGTTCACAAGCACGCCCAGCTGCAAAAGGACGATGACCGCTGGCTGTATCTGCCTGCTCTTGATTTGGTTAAGAGGATAGCCGCCGGCGATAAACGAACCAGTTTTGTCGGTTCGAACTTTTTGTACGAAGATGTCTCCGGCAGAAGTTTAGAAGAGGATAAACACGAGCTTATCGATATCAATGACCGGTTCTTCGTGGTCAAAAATGTGCCTAAAAAACCCGATACGGTGGAGTTTAGTTATTACAACGTGGCGATAGACCGCAAAAATTTTGTACCGATGAAAATGGAATTTTATGACAAGCAGAGCAAATTACACCGTGTAATCGAATCCAAAAAGGTCGAAGTTATTCAGAATTTCCCAACGGTTGTAAAATCACTGGTTTCAGACTTGAAGACCGGCAATAAAACTGAAATGGAATTTAGCAACGTAAAATATGACATCGGCCTTGACGAAGACATGTTTACGGAGCGCTATCTGCGCCGCCCGCCGAGAGAGGCAATGAGATGATTCGTACCATGACGGCAGATACGTTTCTAATAGTGATGTGGTTCGCTGCGGCCTTTACTTTTTCAGCGGAAGCTGCGAGCGACGATGCAAAAGCTAATCGCTCATTTTTTCACAACCTGCCGGAGGTAGAAGTTCACGGCTTTTATGAGATGCGGGCAGGGTATCGGCTCAGGCAAGACAAATACGAAAAAGATATGTCGATTATGGAAAATCGCTTGCAGCTCGATTTATCTTCGTATCTTGACTGGGGAGATATTAAGTTCAAAGGCGATGTGTCTGGCGATTTGGTCACCGAGAAGGCGGACTTTGACCTGCGGGAGGCCAATATCTTCACTCGGCCGCTTGATTTTATGGATTTGAAAATCGGAAGGCAGGTCCTGACCTGGGGAACAGGCGATTTAGTATTTATCAATGATTTGTTTCCCAAGGATTGGCAGTCATTTTTTATCGGCAGGGATACTGAATATCTCAAAGCTCCATCAGATGCGGCGAAGGTGAGTTTGTTTGGCGATTTTGCCAATCTTGACATTGTATATACACCTCAATTCGACCCAGACCGTTTTATATCCGGCGAGCGCATTTCATACTGGAACTCAAATCTCGGTAGATTAGCCGGCCAGGATGCTGTAATCCATACCGATAAACCCAATCGCTGGTTCCGCGATTCTGAAATCGCTGCCCGGCTGTATAAAAATATTAAAAATTACGAATTTGCCCTTTATGGATATCACGGCTACTGGAAAAGCCCTGCCGGACAGAATCCGGCGATGACTCAGGCAATATTTCCCGACCTGAACGTCTATGGAGCAAGTGTTCGCGGAGCGCTCGGTAAGGGAATAGCTAATCTGGAGGTTGGGTATTATGACTCGGCGGATGATAAGAGCGGCAAAAATCCTCTCATTAACAACTCTGAAATGCGATATCTGCTCGGCTATACTCAGGAAATCGGAAAGGATTTTACAGCAGGGCTTCAGTATTACGTTGAGCAGATGCTCAATTACAGCCGGTATAAGAGAAATTTAACAACAGGCCCTGCTAAAGACAGGGACAGACACGTCGTAACGCTGCGATTGACAAAACTTTTGATGAATCAGAACCTGCGGTGTTCGCTTTTTACATACTATTCGCATACCGACAAGGACGTTTATATGCGGCCGAATATCAATTATAAAATCAGTGACAACCTGGCAGTAGAGGCCGGCTCAAATATATTCTTCGGTGATTACCCGCACACCTTCTTTGGCCAGTTCCAGAATAATACAAACATCTATACGGCTGTACGCTACAGCTTCTGATGCTGGATGGTTATGTCAACAACAACTTCGCACTTGCAGGATGAGGGTATAAAAAGCTTGCCAAAATGAGTATTTAGAGTTACTATGTTTTTTTCGTTTTTACATCAAAACTGTATTAGAAACCTTATATTTTTAGGAAGTAGGCGATGAGTGAATCTGTAAAAAATCCGGGTCTATCCGGGCTTGATGAGCTATGTGTCCAAACAATTCGATTTTTATCTGTTGACGCTGTACAGAAGGCAAACTCCGGCCACCCGGGTATGCCGATGGGTATGGCGCCGGCGGCTTTTGTTCTGTGGGACAGGCATCTTAAGCACAATCCTGCGAATCCTGAATGGCACAACAGAGACCGCTTTGTTCTTTCAGCTGGGCATGGCAGTATGCTTCTGTATTCTCTACTGCATCTGACCGGCTATGGTTTAAGTCTTGATGACCTGAAAAATTTTCGCCAGTGGGACAGTAAAACGCCGGGCCATCCGGAGAAAGACCAGAAGTGCGGTGTTGAGGTTACAACCGGACCTTTAGGCCAGGGAATTTCCAACGCGATTGGAATGGCTATAGCTGAAAAGTATCTGGCTAATTATTTCAACCGGGATGGTTTTGATGTTATTGATTATAGCATTTACGTAATTGCCAGCGATGGCGACCTGCAGGAAGGAGTTGCTTCCGAGGCCTGCTCATTAGCTGGGCATCTCGGGCTGGATAATCTGATTGTCGTTTATGACGACAATTACATAACTATTGATGGCAGTACGGAGCTTGCTTTTACGGAAGACAGGGCCGAGCGTTTCAAGGCATACGGCTGGTATGTTCAGGAAGTTGGCGGCGATGGTAATGATATGGCTGCTTTTGAGAAATCGCTTACTAATGCAAAGAATGAAAAAGAGCGGCCTTGTATTATAAAACTTCGCACGCATATCGCTTACGGCAGCCCGAACAAGCAGGACACAGCCGGCTCGCACGGTGCTCCTCTGGGCGAGGATGAAATCAAGCTGACCAAGGAAAGATTCGGCTGGGACCCGCAAAAGTCCTTTTATGTGCCGGACGAAGTTTCCACTCATATGCGAAAGTCGGTTGATAGAGGCAAAGAGCAGGAGGCATCATGGAATAAGATGTTCGGCGAATACGCAAAGAAATATCCGGAGCTTGCACAGCAGTTCCGAGATGCTGCAGCGGGCAAGCTATCCGTAAATCTTGACGAGCTTTTACCTAAGTTTGAAGCGGGCAGCTCTGTTGCGACCCGCAAGGCCTCAGGCAAGACGCTCGATGCGTTGATGCCGAAGCTGCCTTTGATTCTGGGCGGCTCAGCGGATTTGACGCCTTCCAACAACACAAGGTTCGCCGGTGCGAAGGCTTTCCAGAAAGATGCTCGCGATGGCAGGTACATACACTACGGCATCAGGGAACACGCGATGGGGGCGATAATGAACGGAATTTCGGTAAGCGGCCTGACGCGGGCGTATGGCGCGACGTTTCTGGTTTTTTCTGATTATATGCGGGGAGCGGTTCGCGTTGCGGCTCTATCGAAATATCCGACAATATTCGTTTTCACTCACGACAGCATCGGTGTAGGCGAGGATGGCCCAACACATCAACCGGTGGAACATCTTGCAGCGCTTCGAGCAATACCAAACTTGCTTGTATTCCGACCAGCCGATGCAAATGAAACATCACAGGCATGGAAATTTGCGCTGGAATATCGGGAAGGGCCGGTGGCTTTACTTCTTACCCGGCAGGGATTGCCAGTTATCGACCAGAATAAATTCGCTTCTGCAGCAAACATCAGCAAGGGTGCCTATGTCTTGCTCGGTGCAGTAACACAGGCTTCCAGCCCGTACACGGCCAAGATGGCCGTGCTACGCCCGGATGTGCTGCTCTTGGCCAGCGGTTCGGAGATTAGTGTGGCTTTGTGTGCAGCTGAAGGACTGGCTAAAGAAGGGATAAAAGCTCAGGTAGTGAGTATGCCATGCTGGGAGCTGTTTGAAAAGCAGAGCCAGCAGTATAAAGATTCGGTTATCCCACCGAACGTCAAGGCAAGAGTAGGTATCGAAGCGGGAGTTGAGCTTGGCTGGTATAAGTATCTGGGTGACAAAGGTGTATTCATTGGGATGTCATCCTTTGGTGCGTCTGCACCAGC
>Ga0315548_1002170_pt1 | contig 15494 bp, 14 predicted proteins | sample SalMarSW160110MG_2_FD_202540 | JGI IMG/M metagenome (GOLD analysis project Ga0315548, IMG submission 202540) | Salt marsh sediment microbial communities from the Plum Island Ecosystem LTER, Massachusetts, United States - Salt Marsh Sediment SW1601-110 ...
TCTGTCCATCCCGAGGCGGACTTCATTGAGCCACAGCTCATCAAGTTTGATAAGAAGGTTGCCGCTGGGACGCAGTTCTTCCAGACGCAGGGAATTTTCGACATGGGTAGTCTGCGGCGGTTCATGCAATACGCCTCTCAGTTCAACGTCAAAATCCTGGCCGGCATCATCGTTCTGGCCTCTGCCGGGATGGCCAAATATATGACGAACAATGTACCCGGAATCATCGTGCCCAAGGCCATCATTGATGAGCTGGCTACGGCGGAGAAAGGGAAGGGGCTGGAGAAGGGTATTCAGATTGCGGTTAGGCTTATCAAGGCAATTAAGAACGAAAAGCTGTGCCACGGTGTGCATATCATGGCGGTAGGCAATGAGGGGGTTGTGCCTGAGATTCTGGAGGCGGCCGAGCTGGCTGGAGCACCTCGCTGAGGTGATGTACTGAATTATTGAAAGGAGGAGGGTGAAATGGAGAACATTAAAAGAATCCTGCTTGTTGATGATGAACCGGATTTTGTCGATGCTTGCGCCAGGACTTTTGAGGCTAAGGCCTATCAGGTGGTCACCTGTAGCCGGCCGGAGGTCGAGGAAAGGATGAAGGAGGAGCCTGACATCATCGTTCTGGGCACCATATCTCCGGCAGGGGAAGCCTTCCGGCTGCACCAATGGCTGAAAGGGCATCCCAGATACCGGGACATACCGCTGGTGGTAATTGATGCCAGGGAAGAGGAGAGACCAATCCGGGGTTGGAGGCGGGAGGAGGGCATGCAGCTTGAGGCTGAGTTCTACGCCACCAAGCCAATTGAGCCGGCGGCATTGTTGCCCAGAATTCAGAGCCTGCTTGAGGAAGCCTTCCGCATCATAAAGATACTGGTAACTGATGACCATACCATGGTCAGGGATGGCATATGCGCTGTCCTAGGATTGCAGAAGGACATGGCAGTAATCGGCGAAGCCGTCAACGGGAAGGAATCTATTGAAAAGACAAAACGACTTTTACCAAATGTGGTTTTGATGGATATTGTCATGCCGGTAATGAGCGGTCTGGAGGCAACAAAGCGAATAACCAGGGAGTGTCCTCAAACAAAGGTCTTGATTCTGACCCAGTATGATGATGAGGAGAATATGTTTGTTGCCAAGCAGGCGGGGGCACAGGGCTTCATTCCGAAGAAGGCTGCCAGCTCTGACCTCCTCAACGGTATAAGGGCGGTTGCTGCCGGAAGATACTTCCCGCCAGCTTTTGCCTACGTGACTGCCAACTGGCCGGAAGGAGAGAAGCCTTCTGAGAAACCCGCCAAGTCCAAGCAGACTTGAGGCGAAATTCAGCATATTCCAGTGCACTTTTGCTGAATCAATAGTACAGTACGGAGCGGAAGACAGGCTGTGGCCCTCCTGCTGACTACGTACAAGTGAAATGTAGGCAAGTATCGTATTTTTAGAAGTAAACGAAAAGGCAGGTAGTTCAATCGACGACCACAAAAACTTGTCGTGTGTAGCGGCCCTTGAGCAGAGACTATTGAACAAAACTGACATTTAGTATGTTGTGCAATTTCCACCCATTGCACGATCACTCATTTTGTGCAACGGGTTGACGTTCTGTACAATTCCCGGTGGGTCTTCTTCTCCCATTTAATCCATTTCCCCTGTCAGAACGCACCTAAAAATGTAACTTTTCTTTTGGAACATTTAGGTGTCAGGGATAAAGTTGGTCAGTCCTAATAGGTAGCAAAGCTAGGCAAAAAGGTAGCAATCTGGGGGAAAATCATCAGTATAATGACACAAAGAATCAAGCCAACAAGGAAGGGGAATATCCCCTTAAAGATTTTCTCAATGGGTACATCTGGAGCAATCCCTTTAATGATAAATACATTTACCCCTACCGGCGGTGTGATTACCCCCATCTCGGCTAAGAGCACAACTATCACCCCAAACCATATCAGGTCAACGCCGAGTTTGATAAGTACTGGGTAGAAGATGGGGATGAGGAGCACAATTAGAGCCATAGAATCCATAAAGAAGCCGCCTATGAAAAATATGAAGGATATGATCCCAATGATAGCCATTGACGGCAGATTGAGCCCCCCTATCCAGTCAACCAACACGAAGGGTATCCGGGATACGGCCATGAAATGACCGAAGATTATCGCCCCGGTAATAATGAATATAACCATACAGGAGGTGGTCAGGCCATCCTTCCCCGCCTCAAAGAATGAGCGCCAGCTAAGCTCGCGCCTGGCTAGGCCGATGACCAGAGCCCCAGCGGCACCGATGGCGCCGGCCTGAGTGGGGCTAAACCAGCCGAGAAATAACCCACCGATGACCAAACCGAATAAAACCACGGCCTCAATAATTCCGGTAAGCGACTTTATTCTCTCTCCCCAGCTGACTGAGGCTCCAGGGGGACCGGCGGCGGGGTTGCGCAGGCAGATAAAGAAAACCGTGCCGACAAAGAATATGCTAAGGAGTATCCCCGGCAATATACCGGCGACGAAAAGTCTGCCTATGGATTCCTCGGTCAATATCCCGTAGACGATGAGGACAGTGCTCGGCGGTATAAGAATGCCCAGCGTGCCGGCGGCAGCAACGGTGCCCGTGGCTAGGGTATCATCGTAGTTATACCTCTTCATCTCCGGAAGGGCTATCTTGCCCATTGTCGCCGCCGTGGCCGCTGTTGACCCGCATATGGCTGCAAAACCGGAACAGGCAAGCACGGTGGCCATGGTCAGTCCGCCCCGTAGTTGCCCTACCCAGTTATAGGCCGTGCCATAAAGCCGCCTACTGATTCCCGATGCGTAGGCAAAGGTACCCATGAGGATAAACATTGGGATAACACTTAACGGGTAGGAGGAAAATTGCGTGAAGATATCATGGGATAGTATAGTAAAGGCGGCTCCTGGGCTAGTTAAATAAGCAAAACCAGCAAACCCGACTAAAGCCATGGCGAAGGCGACCGGCATTCCGAGAAGAAACATAAGGAGCAGAACGGCAATGCCAACAACTCCGGTAACCTCTGGGCTCATCTTTTTACCGCCTTTGCTAGCGAGCTAAGAAACCTCGATAAAAGCACCAAAAACACCAGGACGCTGGCAAGAGCAACCCCATAAGCGAAAGGATATAAGGGCATGTAGATAGTGCCACTACTCTCGCCTGTAGTTTGAAAGGAATAACCAAGAACACAGAGTCGCCAAATAATCAGAAAGAAGAGTCCAAGTTCAAGAAGCAGGACAATGCTGTCGATAACGGCTTGGGCACGCTGAGGCAGTCTTTCGACAATAAACTCTATCTGGATGTGCCGGCCGATAATGAGGGTCATGGCGGCGGCAAAGGCAATGGCGGTTAGCTGGGAAAGCATGACTATATCAATGGCACCGAAGAGACGCCAAGTAAAGAGCTTAGCCCCAATGACATCGACGCCAGTGATAACCACTATAAGCAGCAGCCCAGCTATCCCTACCCACTCAAACCAGCCGCTTATCCGCTGATTAAACTTCTCAAATTTTTCTAACACTAAGCCTCACTCGTCATCTTCGGTGGGTGTGGGGACAAAGCCCCACACCCACCCTCGGGTAGCAAATTAATAGATAACCAAGCCGCCAAGCTCAGGTCCCCAAGTTCGTGAGAGCTATTGCCCTAACACGGCTTCAGCTTTCACCTCTGGAGGCCCGGCTGCTGACGCTATACGCAATTCTATCTGCTTCGCCGTCCAGTATTCAATTCGCGCCTTAATAAAATCAATCCAGCTATTAACCTCTGCCTCGGAATAGCCAGCAGCCACCATTTTGGCTATATAGTTATCTACTACCGGTGCCACAGCTGCCTGCCACCTTGCCGCTTCAGTCTCGGTAAGTTCGCTAAACACCACACCCAGTGACTCGCCATACGCTTTGCCAGTGAAATCTACGGCGTTCCACATCAACTGAGACCGCTCAGCGTACACTCCGACGAGCTTGTCAAAAATGATTTTAATGTCTGCCGGCAAATTATTGTAGGTGTCCTTGTTCATCACGCAATAAAATGGGTAGGGATTGGTGATTTGCCAGACTGACGTCACATATTTGACAACGTCAGCGAAATTGAACGTCTTAAGTGTTTCGAAGTTTGAAGCCTCGCCGTCAAGGGTACCTTTGGAGATGGCATCATAGACCTCAGGCATCGGTGTGGGAGCCGGGGTTGCGCCTAGGGCAGCAATAACCTCGCCAGCAATGCCGGGTGCCCTCAGGGTTAGCCCAGCGAGGTCTCCCAGCGTGTGTATCGGCTTATCAGCCGTGCTTATGGCGCTGGGGGTGGAGGTATTCATCCAGAGCACTACCACATCATCAAATTCCGCGGGCTTGAATTCATTGTAGAAATCCATCATGACGTGGCCGCTCACCCAGGCACTGGTATAGCCAAGGGGTAAACCAACACATTCGGTAACCGGCATGCGACCTGGGGTATAATAAACATGGGAGTAGCCTATATCGGCGACTGCGGAGGCCACTCCGTCAAACATCGCGTCCTGGGCAAGCAAGGTGCCGCCAGGATAGTAATCAACCTGTACCCGCCCACCAGTGAGCGTTTCTAGGTCGTTACAAAAATCATCAAAAATTTTAGATTGACTGGCCGCGGCACCAAAGTAATTAGCGACTTTTAGTGATATAACCCCTGCAAATGGTGCCTCCTCTCCCCCCCCTTCTGCTGCGCAGGCAGTCAAAAAAGGAAGTGCCAACAGGGTAAATGCTAAGAAGATAAAAAATATTTTCTTCTTCACTTGAATTCCTCCTTAGTTAATAAGGCTTTACTCTGCGAGATATTAAGTGTCACCTCATCTATCCACCTCCTTTGTGCTTTTTAGCCTCTAGATTCACACTTCCCTATCTAACCACAGAAGGGCTCAAAAGCACACCAACGTTTGGGTCTTCTGAACCCTTCGTCAGACACCATATCCTTGTTTTCCCTTATCATTAATTAATCCCTGCCACCCTCCAACCAGTATCTATCTTATTAAATGAAAAGTACGAAGGCGCTAGATGATATAGTGTTCAATTAGTCTTATCAAATTCTCAGTGGGTTTACTCTAGCACTGCTTCCCACCTTTTGTCAATGCTTTTGCCGCTCTTTTGCGTTAAAAAGCTGATTATTTCAGCCGTATGGTTTTTCGTGATCCACCCTCTGCGGGTCAAAGGAATGTTGCGGCGGGATTGATAGCGATAACCATTGATGCTAATATATTGATGCGAAGTTTGACAAGCAAGGGCAGTTTCCACGGGTTTGCCTATTATAGTTCCATATGAAAGAGAGCATTAATGCAGAGGGCATCTGGGATGATTCCGTTATTTAAGCATTATCCACTGCTGGGAGATTATTTGCCAGCATGAAACTGGCTTGATGATACATTAAGGGTTAAAAGGAGACCTGAATGAAAGAGGTGGAGAAATACTGGAACCCAATTCTTGAAACCCTACCCCCTGAGAAGCTTAAGGAGCTACAGCTAAAGAAGTTTCAGAACATGTTTAAGTGGGCACATGAGCACTCTAAATTCCATCACAAGCTATACAGTGATGCTGGCATAGAGCCTGGCGATATCAGGACATTTGAGGATATAAGAAAGGTGCCAAAAGTAGAGAAATCGATGATGAGAGCTATTCAGAGAAAAGACCCATACCCATATGGAGATATGTTGTGTGTGCCCCTGGAGAGGGTTGCTGAATATCATCAGACCAGCGGCACAACCGGGCAGCCGGTATATCAACCCGATACCTGGCAGGATTGGGAGTGGTGGGCTGAAGCTTGGGCTTATCTATTATATGCTCAAGGCTACCGAGACTATGACCGGGTCTTTTTACCCTTTGGTTACAACATCTTCGTCGCCTTCTGGGGCGCCCACTATGGGGCTGAGAAGCTGGGCTGTGAGGTAATCCCTGGCGGTGTATTGAATACCGAGGCCCGGATACTGAAGATGCAGGAGTTAAGAGCCACCGCCATGGCGGCAACACCAACCTATGTACTGGGCATGGCCGATACCGCCAGAAGGAAGTTGGCTATTGACCCAGCCAAGGACTTAACCATAAGAAAGATAACCGTGGCTGGTGAGGCCGGGGGCAGCGTCCCGGCAACCAAGAAAAGAATGGAAGAGGCGTGGGGAGCCAAGGTCTATGACCATGTTGGCGCTACTGAGATAGGTGCCTGGAGCTTCGAATGCCGCTACCAGTCCGGCTTGCATATTAATGAGGCTCTGTTCCTGGTGGAGATAGAGGATATTGACAGCGGAGAGATCATTACCGAGCCGGGGAGGAGGGGCAAGATGGTCATAACTGCCCTTGACCGTATGGCTCAACCATGCATCAGATTTGATTCGAAAGATATAATCCAGTGGAGCCCCGATGAATGTGAGTGTGGACGAACGTTTAGACTGCTGAAAGGCGGTGTTATCGGCCGGGCTGATGACATTATCAAGGTGAAGGGGGTATTGCTGGCGCCAACCTCGATTGAGGAAGTGGTCAGGAGCATCCCGGAGCTGAGCGACGAGTATGAAGTGCTGGTTACCAAAAAAGGCGACCTTGATGACATTACGTTGAAGGTAGAAGTAATCCCAGAGCAGCCGAATAGTAATATTGAAACAATCCGTGCTAAGTTAATTGACCAGCTTAGGATAAAGACCAACTTGGGATATAACTTAGAGTTTCATGAATATGGCACCTTACCGAGGTATGATGTTAAGGCTAAGAGGTTCAAGGATTTAAGACGCAAGGAGTGACAAAATGGTAGAGGGGTATAATTTAAAAGAAATGGCGAAAAAGATCCAGGCGATTAAAGAGGCAGCCACCGAACTACAGAATATTTCTGGCGGAATTCAAGCCGTAGACAGGAATGTTGACCGTATTTTGGCAAGCGTTAAAATGCTGGAAATAAATATCAGCGACATATTAGTTATCGCTTAAATAATATAATAATATATAGTACATAATCTTAAAGGAGGCAAGGAATGTCGTTAAAAGGTAAGATAGCTTTTGTCAGTGGCTCTTCAGGACTGCATGGAATCGGGCGGGCCATCGCCCTGGCCCTGGCGCGTGATGGTGCCGACGTCGCCACGAGCGGCTTCGGGCACTTCGAGGGGGCGGAGGCAGTGGCTGAGGAGATAAAGAAGCTGGGCAGGAAATCAATCGCCATCAAGATGGACGTCCGCGACGCCCAGGACGTGCAAAAAGGTCTGGACAAGGTCAAGGCTGAGTTGGGGGCGGTGAGCATACTGGTCAACAACGCCGCCCAGATGGGCCACTTCATACGTATCCATAAGGAGACAATAGAGGAGTTTGATAATGAGGTCAAAGTCTGTCTGCATTCCGCCTTCTACTGCATCAAGGCGGTCTGGGCGGACATGTGCGAGAACAAGTGGGGGCGCGTTATCAATATCAGTTCGATAGCCGGCGTTATGGGAGGTGATGGGCAGGCCAGCTACGGCGCGGCCAAGGCGGGTCTAATTGCCCTGGCCAAAACGGTGGCCATTGAGGGCGCCAGGTTCAACATAACCGGCAACGCCGTCATCGTGGGCGTCGCCCAGACCGACGCCCCGCTGGTTAAGGAGGCCACCGATAGTCTGGGTAAGAAGCTGCTGTGGCGGCGACCAGCCGACCCGGAGGAGATTGCCAACGCCGTCGCCTACCTGGCATCAGATAAGGCTAAGTATATGAGTGGGGCGACCATGAACATGATGGGGGGCTTGGACTTATTTGTGGTGTAGGTAAGCCTCTCATCGAGATGGAAGCAGAGCCTGTTGATAGGCGAGGTCCCTGTTCTACGGGAAATCTTTTTTATGGAAATAGGAGGAATTTAGATGGCGAAGAAGACGAATGCGGTAATAGTTGGCGGGGGAGTGAGTAAATTTGGCGTAAGACAGGCAACCTTATTTGATATGGTTCAGGAGGCAGCCAAAGCCTGCTCTGATGACATTCCAGCACTAAAACCCAAAGATATAGATGGCCTCCTCTTTTGTTCCACAAAGGTGGGGAGGCATTCCAACGCCCTTAACACAGCGCCTCTTATAGTTCACAGATTGGGATTAAAACCGACCTCAATTTGTACCAGGCTGGATACCCTGTGCGCTGGCTCCAACACGGGGATTATTTTGGCTAAGGGATTGGTGGAAAGCGGTATTTCTGAGGTAGTTCTTGTGACAGGCGCTGAGAAGAGCTATCTGCCCCAGAGGTGGGAAACGAACTATACAGAATTGGCGGTCAATGACCATGACTGGGACTCGGCTATGGGGTTAGGCGTACCTCCACCGTTTTTTGCCATGATTGCCAAAATGCATATGAAGCGCTACGGGACAACCAAGGAGCAAATGGCACGTGTTTCCGTAGCCAATTACAATTATGGCTCGACCAATCCCAAGGCACACTTTTACCCGAAGACGCTTACCATGGAAGAGGCGCTAGAGGCCCGACTAATCGCCGACCCATTCGGTCTTTTTGACTGCTGTCCTCTAACTGATGGCGCCTCAGCAGTTATCATTGCCTCGGAAGAGAGAGCCAAGGAGCTTTCTGACCAGCCCCTGGTCTACATTCGTGGCACGGGGCAACACGCCACTCACAGCATGTCAGCCGGGTGGCCAGGGGAAACCCTTGCCGAGTGGCCTCACCTGAAACGAGCGGGGGAGGTAGCTTACAAGAATGCCCAGCTCAGTCCCGCCGATATAGATGTGGCTCAGGTCCATGATTGCTTCACTATATCCGAGATTATAGAGATGGAGGAGCTCGGTTTCTGCAAAAAGGGAGAAGGCGGCGCCTACGTTGCCTCAGGTGCCCTCAATCTTGATGGCGAACGTCCCATAAATACCGATGGTGGCCTTATCAGCTGTGGACACCCCTTTGGTGCCTCCGGGGCCCGCCAGTCCCTTGAGCTGTGCAAGCAACTTCAAGGGAGGGCGATAAATCAGGCGAAAAATCCCAAGTTTGCCCTGGCGCATAATCTAAGCGGTGCCTGTGCCCAGCACACAGTGGTAATCTACGGGACAGAACCGGTTGAATAAACTATATCAAGGTAGATAAGGAGAAAGAAGATGGCGGATTTAGAAGAGGCAAAAATAGTCGGGACTCCAGCTCTGGATGGCAGATATATTACGGAAATGGATATGTGGCCATTGGAATGCCAGGAATTTAATCGGCTCTATCAGTTTTACGATAATCTCAGAGAGGGAAGGTTTACCACCACCAAGTGCCAGAAGTGCGGGCATATCGCCTTCCCACCGGGTGTTATCTGCCCTAAGTGCTGGTCTGAGGAACTGGAGTGGGTAGACCTCCCCCAGAGAGCCAAAGTGGTTACTTTCACCGAGACTCAAGCTGGTGCTCCCATTGGTTTCCCTCCTCCGATAATCATGGCCTGGCTCGATTTTGGCAAGAACAGTCCGCTAAAGCAATTGCTGGGTCGCATAATTAACTGCGCTGAAGGCGAGCTGAAAGAGGGAGACGAGGTAAAGCTTGTGGTCTTTGAAGTTCCGTCACATCCTATAGAGATTAAGAGGGAAACTGAGGTACGCGATAGGGTATATTATGCCTTTGAGCGTGTGAAACAAGCGGCTTGAGGATGATGTATGAGGTATATAAGCAGCTTCAGGGTAAGGCTGGGCCCCGCCAGTTGAAAGCCCCTAAGTTGGGGTTGACCCATAATCTGGCATCGACAGTTGGGCGAAATGTTGTTGCCATGGGGATCTTTGGCAACGAGCTTGGATGAAGAGGTATTGGGTCTCTCATAGTTGGTAGTAATCGATAGTAGAACGCTCCCTCCCATCTACTTGTAGTGAGAAGATGAATCCCTGCACCAAGGCGGACAGGGATAATTGGGATTTGTTTCCCATGTCTTTTGCGGGGGCCAGCCACACCTTGATATTGAGCATGTCTAGTGCCATGCGCTTGGTTTCAAAGTCCAGCATCGCTAGCTTTTGCCGCAGTAGCTCAACAAAGCGCTCCAGCTTTGGAAGGCTAATATCGGACTCTTGACTAGCCTTAATTTTTGTCTCCAGCTCGGCTTTTTGTGCAATAAATTTTGACCTCTTGGCAGAAATAGCCTTAGCCGCTTGGGATTCCATCTAGAGAGCTGTACCGAGTGCCTCAAGAATTTTTTCTGGCGTCATAGGTAGACTGTGTATTCTAGCCCCTATAGCATTGCAGATAGCATTGGCAATAGCAGCAATTGTTGCTGCCCGGGCTGTTTCACCAACCTCTTTGGCTCCGAAAGGACCTTTGGCTTCATAGTCCTGGACACTAATCGTGGTCAGCTTTGGTGCATCAAGCACTGTAGGTATCTTATAGTCAGCGAGGGTAGGATTGATTACTCTGCCTCGCTGGATGTCAACCTCCTCAAAAAGAGCATCGCCTACTGCCATAACTGCCTGGGATTCAAGTTGACCCTTCACATTTAATGGATTAATGTCGGTACCACAGTCATCGGCTACGGTTATTCCTATCACCTTCACCTTACCTGTTTCATTGTCGACCTCAACATCGGCAACGGCAACTGCAAAACCATAGGCATCAGTAAAACGGCCGCGACCTTTGGAGAGGGCGGCTGTACCCTTAAAACTGCCACCCCAGAAACCAACATCCTGTACTGCTTTGGTATAACCTCTTCCTATAATAGGGTCGCCACCCTTCATCTGGATACCATATTTATATAGATCGACGAACGGCACTGCTCTATCGGGTTGTGTTTTCATATAAATATGACCCTCACCGAGGGCTAACTCATCCACTTTGATATGAAGTACCTCAGCGGCATAGACGAACAGCTGCTGTTTGGCATCTGCTGCTGCTTTTCTCACTGCCTCCCCAGACACATAGACGCCAGCGCTCAACCAGTTGCCGATGTCATAAGGACATAGCTCAGAGTCACCTGATACCACAACTATATCGTATGCGGTTAGCCCTAATTCCTCGGCAGCAATTTGGGCCATAGCAGTATCGGTGCCTTGACCGAATTCCGTCTGACCGGTAAAGACAGTAAATTTGCCGTCTGGGTTCATTTTGGCAACAGCGGCACTGCCGAAGGGGTAATTATGAGCCCCAGAAAACATGCTGGCAATGCCTATACCCATGCCTCTATTCGACTGATTACCCCTCTTCTTTTCCCAGCCACTGGATTGAACGACCTGCCTTATTGCTTCAGGAAGGCCGTAGCTCTCCAGTTTGTCTCCATTGGGAAGTACATCACCCTTTTCCCTCAAGTTTTTCAATCTGAGCTCGACAGGGTCTATCCCTATCTCCTTGGCAATTATGTCCAGCTGAGATTCCACAGCAAAGCTCATTTGTGGTGAGCCATGTCCCCGCTTTGGCCCAGCGGTCAGTTTGTTGGTATAGACCCCTGTACCTTCGTGCTTAACATGGGGTATATTGTAGATAGCATGGCGGAAGACGTGGGCAAGGTATAAGGCAGTTGGTGAGCTGTACCGGTAGGCACCAACATCATCAATGACCTTTACATGTTGTGACATTATGATACCATCTTTCTTGACTCCGGTCTTAACATTCACGATGAAACGGCGGCTTGTGTAACAGGTAGACAGGACTTCATTGCGGGAAAGCACTATTTTTACTGGCCGTCCCGTCCTTCTCGATAGATAAGCCGCTAGGAATTCATAGGGGAACAGGCTAATTTTGCCACCGAAAGCGCCGCCAACATATGTCTTATGTACCCTCACCTTGCTGATAGGAAGACCCAGCGTCTTGGCCAGCCAGAACCGCTTATGCTCATAGCCCATATGAGAAAGCCATACGTCAAGCTTTCCTGAGGAGTCAAAGCTAGCTACTGCTACATGAGGCTCCAAAGCAACATGGGCGGTAGCGGGAATGTTAAACCTATCTTCACGAATATAATCGGATTCCTTAAACCCCTGTTCAATATCACCGACAGTGATCAGGACCTGATTTGATATATTGTTCACCGCGTCATATGGTCTAGCCTCACGAATGACACCAAAGTCTTCCCAGGCAGTAGTCATATTCGGTGTTATCTTGTCATGTATGCGGGGAGCACCGTCCTTGATTGCCTCCTCAGGATCGAAAACGGCCGGTAGTTCCTCATACTCCACTCTAATTAAGCGTAACGCCTCCTCAGCAGCGTCTTCTGTAACGGCAGCCACAGCGGCAACCTCCTCACCAATAAACCGCACTTTATCAACTGCTAGCGGGCATCGGTCAGCCGGATAACGAGGGGTGTCTATGAAGGAGAATCTGACTGCTCCGGTATCCTTTCCGGTAATCACTGCCTTTACCCCGGGCACGGTTTCTGCTCTACTGGTATCAATACTCAAGATCTTGGCATGGGGATAGGGACTCCTAAGGATTTTGCCGTGCAACATTCTAGGTAAGACCACATCGACGGTAAATTCTGCCTGACCAGTAGCCTTTACCTTTGCATCCACCCTTGGTATTCGTTTGCCAATTACTCTATATTGCTGCGCTTTGCCTATCCCGCTTTCGTCAGTCTGGGTCACACCCAATATGGCTTCAACGATCTTGAGATATCCAGTACAACGGCAAAGATTCCCGGAAATTGCTTGCTTGGCCTCTTCTTCTCTGGGACGAGGGTTCTCATCAAGCAAGGCTTTAGCCGATAGCAGCATCCCAGGAGTACAGAAACCACATTGTATAGCACCATGGTCAATAAATGCTTGCTGAAGGGAGTGCAGTTTACCGTCTTTAGCCATGCCTTCGATAGTCATGATATCCTTATCTTGGGCATCTAGAGCTAATACCAGACAGGACAGAACAGGCTTGCCATTCATAAGAACAGTACAACTGCCACAATTACCTAAATCACAAGCCTTCTTAGTCCCGGTTAGTCCCAGATTCTCCCGAATGACGTCTGCTAGAATTGCCCAAGGTTCCACAGCCACTTCGTAGGAATCCCCGTTTACTCTTAATTTTATGAGTTGTCTCACAGGAACATCCCTTCTAAACAGCGGATTGTTTGACCTTCTGCCAGACGTCAACTATAGCTCGTTTAACTAAGACGCTGGTCATCTGTCTCCGGTATTGAGCCCGGGAACGTGGGCTGGTTTCCTCAGTGGCAACTCTGGCGGCCAGTTCGATGGTCTTGCTTTCAATTTTCTGACCATGCAGCGTCTTCTCCGCTCGTGTGGCTCTAATAGGGGTAGGTGCTACAGAGCACAGTCCTATCTTTATGTCTCTGCAAACGTTGCCTGTAGAATCGGTTGTCATGAGAACAGCAACTCCTACCAATGTCTCATCGACCTCATTCAGCTTGCTAAGCCACTGGTAACAACCGGCGCTTCCGGGTGGTGGGGTTGGTATCCGGATTTCAGTGAGTAGCTCCGTCTGATCAAGAGCAGTCTTAAATGGGCCAATAAAGAATTCATCAATGGGCACTATTCTTTCTTGCTGAAGGCTCACCACCTTTAGCTTGGCACCTAGGACGAGCAATGAAGGAATCGAATCTTGTGAGGGACCCCCATTGCATATGTTGCCCCCTATAGTGCCCATATTCCTGACTTGAGGCGTGCCTATTTTATTGCAGGCAATCTGCAGTAGCCCAAACTTCTCTCTGATAATGGGGGAGGTAGCTATCGATTGAAGGGTAGCTAGGGCCCCAATTCTTAAACCGTGTTCCTGGCTATAATGTATGTAATCCAGCTTTGGTATACCCTTGATGTTGACTACATAACTGGGGGTTATCTTCTTCTGCTTCATTGATACCAGCAAATCCGTACCGCCGGCCACTATCTTTGCTGTACCTTCATATTTGGAGAGCAAAAGGCAAGCTTCGTCAATGGTCTTGGGGGCTAGATAATTAAATCTAGGTAGCCTCAGCAGGTAATCCTGCTGTGATGTTGTCATCGTCTACTTCCTCTTGTAAGTAATTGGTAAGGTGACCATTTAAACAGCATATGCCAGATTGGCTACAGTTTATAGCAAGAGTCAGGATTACAACTTTGTTCGTTTCATTCAAGCGAAGTTCAGCTTCCATCTTGGCATAGAGCAGTAGGCTATTTGACAAAATGATTCCTACCTGTCTAGTCGTCGCCAATCTTGAGAATCAGCCGGATATCATGTGAGGCTATCTCATTTGAGTAACATTTGTGCGTCACCAGCATATATGACGCAGCTTTGCCAATGGATATTTTAAGTAATTGATTCAGCGTTGTCAAACTGCCGCTGTAAATGATTTTCTGACCATTAATATTTTCCCTTTCTCAACACCTATTGACGTATGGCGTATGCCGTGCTACACTGGGAGTGGCAACGCCTATGTAGCCAACGGATTCAAGTGAGGAGAAGCCCATTTGGGCAGCAGTTACTGTAGAAAGGCGATAGCCAAGCGGGGTTGGTCTCGGTTACAAGGGCTAAGGATTTTATAACATAGGAACTTAACCCCACACTTACCACAGAGGTTAACAGGAGGGAAATAACAGAGTGGCAGATTGGCAGGTAACAGCAACAACGATTTATTGCGATGCTGTGGATGATGACGTGACGATAATGGTCTACAAGGATTGGAGTACAAGGTGCACCGGTTATAAGAAGTATGTTGAGAGTCCTAATAAGGAAACAGCGAAGATACTTAAAAAGAAAGCTAAACGGCTGGGTAGGAATCTGGGATGTGAGGGTCCGCTGGACCACAGGGTAACCGACTACAGGGACAAACTGGCTGCTGAGGACAAAGCCGTATAGGAGACCACGATTGGTGAAAACTGAGAGGCAAGTTAAATTACGAATTGACAACCTCTCTCTTAGCTTTGGCGGCGTTCGAGCTCTGGTTGACGTAAGCATGGATATCAGGGATAACGAGGTTCTAGCCATTATCGGACCTAATGGCGCTGGCAAGACCGCCCTCCTCAATTGCATAAACGGCTTCTATAAACCTCAAAAAGGTGAGATATACTACGATGGGCGAAGAATTACCCGAATGCGCCCGGATAAGCTGGCTAAACTCGGCATCGCCAGAACCTTCCAGAATATCGAGCTATACACCGGGCTCACTTCCCAAGACAACCTTATGGCCGCCAGGCATGTCCTTATGAAGCAAAACTTCCTCTCCGGTGCCCTATACTTTGGCTGGGCTCGCAGGGAGGAAATTGAACACCGCAAAACGGTGGAGGATATTATTGACTTTCTGGAAATAGAGCCGATTAGAAAGAAGGTAGTTGGTGTTCTACCCTACGGGATGCGAAAGAGAGTCGAGTTGGGCAGGGCTCTGGCTTTAGAACCGAAAATCCTGCTCCTTGATGAGCCCATGGCAGGAATGAACCTGGAGGAGAAGGAGGATATCGCCCGATTCGTAATTGACGTCTTTGAAGGTCAGGGAGCCACCTATCCCAATACACCCGTTCTGAGGGATGGGATTACCTGTATAGTTCTTGTTGAGCATGATATGGGAGTGGTTATGGATATAGCCGATAGGATTATTGTCCTCGACTTTGGGCGTAAGATTGCTGAAGGCACCCCTGCCGAAATTAAGACTAACCCTGAAGTTATCAAGGCCTACCTAGGAGAGGCAGTATAGGC
>Ga0315548_1002175_pt1 | contig 15482 bp, 18 predicted proteins | sample SalMarSW160110MG_2_FD_202540 | JGI IMG/M metagenome (GOLD analysis project Ga0315548, IMG submission 202540) | Salt marsh sediment microbial communities from the Plum Island Ecosystem LTER, Massachusetts, United States - Salt Marsh Sediment SW1601-110 ...
CCCAGCAAACCCTTTCTTCTATAAAGCTATCTTTTTCCTCTAGATACAACTTGTCCGGAGTATTCCCCTCCAGCTCTCCGACAGACAGCACAGAATCCAGAACGTTTGACAGCATCATTATGTTTGTGTATGTGGTCGTGTAGTGACTTTGTGGACCTGTTAAGTTGTTCATGTATCTTGTTGTAACCTAACCCTGAAGCATACAGCTCCATAATTTCTAAGTGTTCTTTATCTCCAATGCTTTTGAAGGTCCCCATGTCTTTAGGTTGCTCAAGTTCTACACCATATTCAATCTTTAACCCTACACTCTTCACAATATTCTCCTTCTCGACTTTATGCCAACTATGATAAGGGAATAACCCAATTCCCAGAGGTCCCTTTCTACACACTAAAACGAACTCCCAAGGCTCCATAGAACGTATGAATTTTGGCTCAAAGAAGCTATAGAGAAACTTGAGGTTATCATCTAAACCGTCTATGCCCTGAGCTTTGATAAACAAGAAATCTGTGTGGCTTCTCAGGTCTATGTCGATTCCCTGAAGCCGGAGACTGTCAAGAGCTAGACTAACGCCTAGGTGACGCATTTCTCTGAGCATGTACAAGGCTTCAGCTTTTGCGTCACTCTGACTTTCGCTAACTTTGATTCTTGAGTACCACAAGGAACTTGCTTCTCTTGCGATCAAACAAAGAAGTCTTTGCCAATGGATCCGCTTGTAAAGTAAGCCTACAAGTTTTCCAACTGCATAATATTCATGGTCCCTGTTAAGGTATAAGGGGCGTGAACTGATTATCAGATCATATTTTTCTAAGTCGTGGAGACCAAGATTTTCAACGGTTCGGACAGTATGCATAGTTTCAACATCCACGTTCTCGCCTTTCAAAAGACATATATTCGCATCCTTAGCCAGAGGGGACCTTAGCCATCCTAAATTTTCGCCGTCAGCACTCCCGAAAAGATCAAGGATTGTTGCGCCTTTCTCATGGTGTTTCATTCCAATATGCTCTAGGAGACAGCTTTTTCCCGAATCGATTTGACCCAGACTAAAATAGGTTTTAGGCTCCCTGAAAGAGGGGTTTTCTTTGCCTCTTCTCCAGATTATTTGCGTTTCTGGTTTTCCTCCAGTTCTTCAGGTTTGCCCCTTAGTTGCTTCACTACTTCATCGTAAATATTCTGCGAAACTAGCCTTCCCATAATCATTAACGCCTTGCCACATTCATCTTTGGTCCAACTATAGAAAGCTGACCGCAGAGCTTTGAATCCAGAAAGAGTTAAGCGTTGACTGGCCTCAAAGAAGAAAGACCATTCAGGGTTTTTGTCAATATAATTGTCAGTTTCTTGAACTATCGCATCCTCTTCAATCTTCTCTTTGCAGTGAGGGCATTTTTTACCAATCCACTCTTTCTCTTTTGTGTCGGCTCCCTCTGGATTAACAAAATCTAAAACATTGTTGCATCCTTTGCTGCACATGGCGTACCCATAAAGTTCATTTGCATGTCGTAGCTGTGTCATTTTCTTTCGATGCATTACAATTCCTGAAGGTTCATAATCCAAAAAAGACATCCACGGAGAAATATGCTTATTGTAAACATCTTCTGTAAACTCTATACTCCATGGGATAGGGAAGATTCGAGCGTATCTAGGATAATGATCATATTCTCCGCGCCTCGGTAGTTTCAGCTTTCCCTCTTCCGTTTGATTTATGTCGCTATAAATCTGTTTCATTATCCTAAATTTTCTGAAGTCAAAATCCTTAAGTTTGTCTGGATATCCCTCTTCAACCATAGAAGCAGCCATACAAGTGTTAGCGATAATAGATTTGGTGTCGGTCGAGAAAGTGGCTTGAATAAGCCTCATACAGAGCAAACGCTCATTTATTCCCGTCTTTTTTCTGAAGGCTTTTTCCACTAGCTTCTTGGTTTTGTCTTCTGTGTTTTCGCTCATTCTGTTTTTTCACCTCTGCTTTCTTGCATTTTTTCTCCTTTGATGTTTTCAAAGCGGATTATCGTTTCTTTTTGTCCTTGGTTTTGGTTAGCCGAACGGATTATAACAGGACGGGGAATAGTCACATCGACTTCCGTAAAAAAGCCCATAAGATATTTAGCGTAAATCATAAGTTTGTTGTATGCGCCTGGAACGTCATGGTTAAGGTTGTATTTGAATAGGAAAAGCTTAGTTTTTCTCATCAAAAACTTGTTGTTTACTGTTCGGAGCCAAGGAATAATCGTTGTGGCGCATAGGTTATAGAATAGGTTGATTGCCATTTTCATTCCTTGAACATCACCTTTTTCTTCAGCGAGAAGAAACAATCCTGAAATCCTATCTATTTCTTCCCTGAGAGTCATGGTTCTTTTGTTTAATGTGTCAGTTTCTTTTAGGAACTTGAAGCCTTCTTGTTCAAGTTCGTCCATGGTGTTAGGGTAACGGAATTGGTCATCTTCGGTTCTGGGTTTTGGTCGGTATCCTAATCGGTCAGCTAATCGGTCTAACAATCCCATTTTATTATACACCTCCTTCTCTAACTTTTTTTTATCATTGTGGAACCCGAGCCTTCACTTTCAAAACAAACAGCAATATCAGAGAAAATGTAAGAGACACGCCTTGAGCTATTGTTAATCGGAAAATTGTGTCTAGTGGATCGCTTGAGCTGCCCATGATTCTGAGAACCAATAGGAAGAACATTGGTGTAAAGAGTAGGCTAAGTATTCCCGCAGAAGTTAACTGCAAAACCATTTTTATAATTCCCTCCTTTTTTTTCTTGTTTCTACATCATAGACAAAAATTACTCCCCAGAGACCGTTAGCGATAGCTGCAGCGAATGGTGAAGGATTCGTACTCGAGAGAAACAGTATTATTGAGAATGTGGCAACCCAAAAGATTTTGGACGGTGTGTAGATGAACTTCTTTTTGTCTTTCTTTTTATTTTCTGTTTTTTTCATATTCTATTTCCGTCCTTTTTTCCTTTCTAACATAATCATAATCAAAGTTCGGCGATCAAGATTGTCTTCAGGTGTATCCCTTCGCTTTCTTCTCAATGCTGGACCTCCTGTTTTTCCGGCATGTTGCATACTGCATTGATGTCACGCCATCCAGATTGAAACTTACATGAAAGCCATAAAGTAGAACCAGTTTGATGAACTCGGGCTTCTGGGCAATCTCGGCAAAATTTAGTTTTCATTTTGAAGCTCCCATCCAGCACAACTTGGATCACATTTTTTAGGATCAATTAACAAGGATTCGAGAAACTTGCAGTAGGGGTCACCTTCAAGTGTTGTTAGATTTTTGCATTTAGGCTTCTTTTCTTGGTCCTTCAGTTTGTGGTAACAGTCAAAGCAAACAAGTTCTCCCTCATAGTAAGTGTAACTTTCGCTTTTACGGTCTAAGGGCTTATGACAGCCAAAACAGCACAGAGAAGCGAAAGCATCATCGATGGGTTCGTGAACTTTTTGAACTTTCTCTGGGGGTGGGGGTAACGGGTTTTCTGTTATTCCATAAATCTGTTGCAGATAGGTTAAACGCTCTCTGTCAATAAAGCAGCCGTTACCCTGTCCAGTATGCACCTTCTCAAAGCCTAATTTGCGAACTAACCAGCCAACACTCCTTGTTTTCCAATGCTCTTTCTCTTTACGGCTTGAATTGAAAGTATCCGCTATTTCCCTCGTTAAAGCAACATTCTTTTCACTAATTAACCCGTTTTTGCTGAGTATTTCAACAATTTCCGCTTCTTCACTAGCCTTTTGCTCAGAATTCCTCATTTCATAGACTTTATGAGCGTATTTTTCTATGTTTTCTCTCCCTTCATTTGACACTGCAAGAAGACAGGAGAATAGCTCTATCAATCTTCCATCTCCAAAATTTAGGGACCCTATACCCTCTGAAAATAGTTCAGAAAGTTCATTCTCTGCAAGCGTGTAAAGCCTCCAGCCTAACAGCTTATTCCTTATCTCTGTTGCTCGCTTCTCATCAATAACCCTTACAACTTCTCTGCGTGCCTTAATCATGCGAATCATAATACTGCGCGATTCCAGAGCTTGAGCAAGTCCTTGAGTTCCGGCAAGAGCCTTGAATCCGAAAACGTCAAAGGCTTCCAGCTCGCTTCCTTGCTGAGTTTGCTTCACTCTGATTGCATGCTGTCCTCTGCGATAACCTGAGTTCAGTAAGCCAATAACTTCAGTTTTGGTTTCTTTGCTGTAGATTTCCGTTTCGTCTAAGAGAAGAGTTGGATGCCACTCTTCACTTGCGCGAAACAGAGCAGCCGAACTAATATTACTAGCTAAGATTCCCCTGAAACAGAGCCTATGCAGAACCTCTAAACCTCTTGTTTTTCCTGAAGCAATAGGACCATAAAAGAAAATGTAAGGCACTACAGACCAGAGTTCACGGATCCAAGTAGCGAGAACCCATGCTGTCAGCACATCATAGAGTTCTGCGTTAGGCAGAAACAGGTGATCGTAAATGAACTTGCGTATGTCATTGAATAATTCATGGGAGCTGCTGTAGGCTATGGGTTTAGTAGCTAAATGCCAAGGACATCTTAAAAGAGGTTGAAAAGTTACACCGTCAATCTGAAAAATAGGAGCCTCTTCAAATTTTTTTCCGTAAACATATTCGCCGTCCTTGATCTGCTCAAAAACCACTCCGTCTTTAGCGATTCCGGGGCTATGCTGCACTGTTTCTTCTTTTTTGCTTTTCTTTTTGTGTTGTTGTTTTTGTTTGTAGTCAGGGCATACTCCGCTAAAATTTTTGTATGCTTCAAGCGCTTCTTTTCTATTACATCCTTCTATGATTGAGCATTCTAGCGTCATGTAATGTTCGCAGTTGTCGCACGACTTGAAGCTCTCAGCCACAGCTAAGCCAACCTATTTTTTAGATGGTTTCATGCCTACGCTTTTTCCGTCAGAGAACAACCACACGAAAAATCCATTTCTTGTTAGTTTGCTATCGTGTGCCTTCAAGTCTTCAACCAGAAGTCTGTAGTCTTTTCCATCTTGCTCGTTTGCTTTCTCGTAAAAACCTGAGGGTCCTTCTGTCCGTGTAGTCTCAATTTTTTTCAGGTCGTATTGTGCCTTTGTTTCTTCTTTTGTGAATGGTGCGCCTATTAGTTGTAGAATCTCAGCATCTATTTCATTTTCAGTTTTGAAGAGTTCACTTCTCAGATCACGTTTTTTGGCTATGAGAGAACCAAGTTTCTGTCGCTGCTCATCTGTAAGACTCATTGGTTTTTCTCTCCCGAGAGAATTTGCCTCAATTCTCCAATGAGCTTCTGAAGCTCATTGAATTTAGAGCGAGGAATTGAGATGTTTTCTTCAGACATCTTGCTGCACCTCTTCTTTTTTAACCCAAAAAATCAGGCTCTTCGTTGTCTTCTGCGCCGTCACTTTAGCGCAAACAGCAAGGTTAAGCAGAATAGCTCTTGCAGTTCCCCATGCTAAATTAAAGTGTTGAGCTACGTAGTCGATTGAGCTAGGAATTTCTGTATCTTTTAAAAATTTGATTATTTTTTCCTCAAGTTCCGGATTATTGAATTTTTGCATCTCTTTCACTGACTTTATACTCTCTCAAGAAAAGCTTAAATAGTTTATATGGCTTATTCAGTTACTTAGGGATAACAGATGCCAAGAGGACGAAAAGGACAAACTCCTACAGATGCGAGAATTGATAGCGAAACACGAATTAAAAAAGCCTTAGAAAAAGGAGACAAAAAAACCAATAAACAATTATTTAAAGAAACACATTTGTCAGAACCTACTTTAGCTAAGAGATTAGCTGACTTGCAGGCAAGAGGTAAAATAATCGTTGAATTTTCAAACAAGGATGACAAGGATAGAAGAAAAAAGTGGTATAGCCTCACAATTGAGGGATATAACGACTTAATAAAGGAATCACTCAAGAATGATATTAACACAATTCCCTTAATCATGAATGAGCGGTCTATTCGCCGAAGAAACAAGTTCTCTAAGCAATATATTAAACGAAGAGGTTGGGATAAAGTCAAAAAAACACCAAGGGTTCTAACTGAAACTACGCCTCTTTCACCAATCTTTGAACTAGAAGACACTTCAGATATTTTTAAGGAATTTAAGGAGTATATTTACAAGCAATTTTTTGACTTGATGAAAAAGCGTTATCCTGAGTTTATGGATCGTCAGATAACTGATAAGAGAAATCCATGGATGACTAAAGAAATAAATGCACTCACGCATTATTGTTCACTATTAACCAGAAAGTTTTTTGACGTTATATCAGCTAATTACTACTTGAGTTTATTCTCATTTCTGAAAGTTAAACCTCCAGGTGTAGCTGAATATGATTTAGGTGTCAAAGCAACCCTTCTTTCTCCATTTAAATCACCTTTGAAAATGGATTTCTTTACAGAAAAATACGTTAAATTTTTTGAACAATTCCTTGAAATTCTTCATGAAATAATGGTTCAAAACAATTATTCAATAGAGGACCTGTTTGTTGAAGGAGAGAACTCAAAAATCATGATGATTTTCAAGGTAGATTTTAGTAATCTTTCTTGGAATATGAAAAGACTGGAAGAAAACTTTTTCCAACCTGAGAAACATTGGAAGAGATTGCAGGGAGAAGAACCAGAACTGTTTGGACCAGATGCTAAGCCTATCAGTGAACAATTAATAAAGGAATTTGAAAGGGAAAAACCAAAAACAAAAAAATAACTCTTTCTTTTCTTGTCTATAGCTTACGCAGAACTTATGAGCTTGTAAGATTCTTGTAAGTGGCTTGTAAACCAAAAGGTAACCCTTTGCTTAGATTCTGCTAAGAAAAAACTAAGCTCAGACAGTCGTATATTTGCATATCCGCTTATGCCAACAACTACAACAGCTATTAACAAAGAATCATGGGGGTCCCGTAGGACACCTATGCCCAGACCCCCTTTAGTCTCAATTAAAAAGGAGTCTAGAATTCAACTTACAGTTAGCTACGTAACCGATCTTGATTTTTGTCATAATTTATTTGTTTGAGCAACTCCATAATTCGAGCTAAAAATACGTCTTTTTTTCGGAAAACATCTTGGTTTACCCAAGTTTGAATCTTAATGGGATAATCTTTCTTCATTTGTTTTCGAACTGACTTCACAAATCTACGTAAATGTAAGGCACCATTTTCAAAAAAGGTGTTATCGTCTAAACTGAAGTTTTGGATTATATGGTTACAAAGATTAATCAACATTAAAGCGTGGATGGATAAAGTTATCCCCCGCAGAAACCTCTCAGGTTTTCCCAAAGTTTTCTTTAATGCACGATATCCTTCTGGATGTCTCACAGCATCAGAAGAAATTGCAGACGAAACTAAACCTCTAAACAAATCTGTTCTACGGTAATCAGGGAACCTTTCTAATACACATCTATCCGCTTCAAAATCCATATAGTCCCTAAACAAAATAGTAGTCTGAAGAATACTGTAAGGTCTATCTGGAAATTTCAAACATAATTCTTCCGAAACTTCTTGAGGAGAATGTTCCAAGGAAAGATGGCAAAACTCATGTTTAATTACATACGATTGTTCACCTGCAGTCATCTTTGAAAAATTATTCAAAACAATCCACAAGAAACATTTTTTCTTATATTTGTTACCATGCGCCAAAATATTAGGTGAAAGAGGAGGTTCACACATATCTTGCGAGCGCACATGCGAGCTAGGGTCTAAGAAAGGCCACATTTTAGAGTATACTTCATTCTCTTGATCGAGATCTGCTAACACAATGCACATTTCGTCATATTTTTGGCTTAGAACGGGAAATTGTTCTATGATTTCCTTAGCTAATTTGAAGAAATTTATATAGGCATCTGATTCTGTCAAATTTAGTTCATATATCTTTATGATTACTCACCTTCCAAAAACAATCATGAATGCACACGCATCCTTAATCATTTCTTTTGCATCTCGGATTCTATGAACTTAGCTAGTTTTCTTGACGACCATAGAGCTATCCGTTATACCTATTTCTAGCATATCTCCCTCTTTCCAGCCCAAAGCGTTTAGAACAGGTTTTGGGATAGTCATTCGAAGACTGTTACCCATTTTTGACAATTTCACTTTTATTGTTAAAGGCATCTGCAATTCCTAATCACCGCGTATATACAAAGGTAACACTTATATTTAAGTATTATTTTAGTATAAACAGAGTATAAACAAAGTATGACTGAATGGGGAGAAGAAAAATTGAACAAAGAAACAGAAGCCTATGAGACTGTGCAGATACCTAAAGCAACCGCTGACTTTATCGAAAAACAGGATTTCTTTAAGCTATTCACTTCAGTTGACGAGTTTGTAATGGAGGCTGTCCGGCGTCACCTTGAAGAACTGATAAGGACGGGGATAATAAAATGAGCAAAGCAGAAACAGAATCCAAGAAAGACCTAGAATCTGACCTTCACCTAGTAACCCTGAAGATCGAATTGGCTAAGCCCTTCGTTGACTTCATTGAGGATTATCGCAGATATTTCGGCTGCCAATACACCGTTGAACTAATCTGCATGCAAATGATCTACAGTCAGGTAAAACGCCTATTCAATGAGCTGGATGGCTTCGCAAGAAAGAAAGGCAGCTTCTTAGACAAATCCGATTTCTTCAAGAAATATTTCTATCTAGGCACGGTATCCTGGGAAGATCCGGAAGAAGAAACAGATTAGCCCTTAACTTCCCTCTCTTTTTTTGATAATATTAGAATTACAAATAGAAGATTATTCTAGAAAATTACGGAATATTATTCAGTTAACCTTTAAATAGCATTCAAATATACCCTAGAATACTCTGTAAGTGTAAAGGGTGATAGTATCAGCATCCTTAGTTAATCGCTCTTTACCAAGTGAAAGAATGTAGAAGGGGAGGTGAAACAGTATGAATAAGAAAGTTTTGATTCTAACTACAGTAGCTATACTCGTACTACTAATACCATCTATGATAACAATCTCACCAGTAAATGCAGGAGCAACATTTATTGAGGGTATAGGTACTTTTGACGTATATCGGATTAATGAAGGTGAAGTATGGGAAGCTGGTCATATCCTGCAAATGAAAAATTCTTATTGGGAATCATCAGTTCGCCAGCAATGGGTTAAACATCTAAGCCTCAACCTCAAAACTGGAAAAGGAACCTTTAGGGTAAAATGGCTCTCAGGACCACCAGGATGGGTCATTGAGGGTATGGCTGCAAGAGGCAGGATTACGGATTGGACTGACATCTCAGGCACATACGTATGTCATGGAACAGGTGATATATGGGGGGGTTGGAAGTTCATAGGTTCGTTTGAGGGAGAGATTCAGTACGATGAAAACGATTTGCCTATATATATGAAATTTGAGGAAACAGGAATAGTCCTAGTTCCCCCATCCGCGCCACGCCAGCCAGAATAGGGTCGATTCCTTAAGTGAAAGATGTAGAAACGAAAAGAAAAAACGAAACTTAACACCATAATCTCCTCTTTTTTCTCTTTTTCTTTTCTCTCCAGAAAACAGTAACATTAGGTTAGGTCTTTTATCTCTACTATTCCCTCTTTTTTGTTATTAGTCTCCCAATACGCCTACGAAGAGTCTTTTGGAAAAGTACTGTTTGATTAGAATAGTCAACTCTATTTGGCTTGTCCTACCGCCTAGGTGACCTATGGGCTTAGCTATGGAAACTTGAAAAAATTTCGATTCAGTTAAGGACACTTTCCTAGTTTCTTTGCTGTTTTCCATAATATTTCAAAGCAGTCTTCTGCCATACTTAAGAGACTGATGTTATTTGTCCATAGCGCAGGAGAATCCTTCAGATCCGCTCTTGGTTCAACATAAATGAACACCTCTTTCTTGTCGTACATAGCCATTACAGTTTTAGGGCGAGTGGGAACATATCTGATCTCAGCAGAAGGGGCTTTCCAATAAGCTTTCAAATCCTCTAAAAATGGTTCAGTATCTTCTATTACTGCTCGGCCCTTTACACCTCTTGACCACGCTTTCTCGAGAGGTTCAGCTAAACTGTAGCAAGCGCGGTTGAATCTCTTAAATGAAGTGGAAACGTCTATGCTAATTTGAGTGTTATCTATAGCTTCTGTTAACCTTTTGATAAGCACTTCACTTGAAGGAATCAAAACAAACTTCGATTCTCCTTGAAATGAATCATTGTGGATGGTTTTCTTTTTGAATGTTGGGAGTAAAGAGTTGATTTTGGATTTCAACTCATCGTTTCTTTTGGTTTTGCGTTCCAGCAAAAAAGCAATTCCGGTTTCTATCGAAGTGGCTCTAAACGTAACTGGATTGGTGATTTCTTTTTCAACCAATCCTAACTCATAAAGTTTATACATGGTTCGATATACATCGGATCGAGCCACCTTAGTAACTTTTGAAATCGTTGCAGCCTTTGACGTTTCTGTCTGACAAAGAGCAAGATAAATCCTTGCCTGTAAACTAGTAAGTCCCAAATCAATGAGAGTTTGGACTTCCTCCTGAACATTCATAACTGACTTTCCGCCGATTTCTTTATGGAAATAATATTGGTTATTTAAAGTTTTTTGATCTGTTAGTGGAGGCCCCACTAACAACCATTTAAGAACTTTTCTTGTGTAGGAACGATAGACAAATATAAACCTCAAAGAGGCGAAAAAAATGAAAAAAACTAAAATGACGATTGCTACAATAGCTTTAGTTCTAGTGTTGACTTTTGCTGCTACGTTCGTTGCTTTACCTAACGTTAGTGCACATGACCCTCCATGGACTGTTCCTACATATTGCTACGGCACAGTGGCCAACCCTACTATAGGCGTGGGTCAGCTAGAGGTAATTTACTTTTGGGTCTACCCAAATCCAGTGACAGCAAATGGTGCTTTCGGCGACAGGTACACCTTAACCATCGACATCACTAGCCCTGATGGAACTAAAGAGACAAAGGGACCGATGGAAACTGACCCAATTGGATTCGTATATATATATTATACCCCTGACCAGATAGGCATATATACTTGTGTGGCTCACAATCAGGAATCCGTAATAACTGGCCTTCCTACCCCAGGAGACATCCCCCCCAGCGAATGGTCAGCCTCAGCCAGTCATCTCGGTGACATTTATTTACCCAGCGACAGCGAATCGGTAACATTCCTCGTACAGGAGGAACCAATACAGGGATGGAAAGAGACTCCCCTTCCCACAGAATACTGGGAGCGACCAATAAATGCCATGAATAGAGAATGGACGCAAATTGCAGGAAACTGGCTGGGTGCTGGTTTACAGAGGAACGGTCCAACTGATCAATTTACTTGGGGTCCAGCTCCAGAAAGCGCTCACGTAATGTGGTCACGTCAGTTTTGGACTGGAGGCATCGCAGACGCTCGGCTTGGTGTTTACGGTTACGACACAGAACACTACGATCTTTCATTGGGATTTGCTCCGCCGATAATCATCAACGGAATACTTTACTATGATGTTGTTTCACATCCGGCTGAAGGCTGGTATGCAGTTGATCTGTACACAGGCGAAACGTTGTTCTTCCACAACACCACTTGGCCCCTAAGGGGTACGGGGTGGGGGTTTGGTAGGTCGGCGGATTATAATTATACAACGGATGCTGCACACCAGGTCATGCAAGGAATGCTCGCAGGCGAGATGCTGACATTTGGTCAAGTACTTAGGATGGATAATCCGGACCAGCACGGGGCCTTCCCGTACCTGTGGAGTACTTGGGTTCCAGATGCTGACGGTAATCTTGCACCTTACACGTGGAGGATGTTCGATGCGTACACAGGAAACTACATATGCGACATAGAGAATGTGCCAAGAGGTGTTTATGATGCTATGAATCGTATAGTTCGCTATACTAGTATCCACCCTGAAATTATATTGGGTCATGAAGGGAGCATACTCTACTATAATATTGAAGGCTCGGGTGCGAATAAGCGTTTGACCGTATGGAACACAACCGAAGCTCTCTGGTTTAAGCCCACCTTTGGATCCAGCTATCCTAGGTCGCCAACATGGAATGCAACTGTACTATCCAATTCCTACTGGGCGTGGAGACCCACCCTAAATGAAACCTATGATGGGGCTTACGGCTACTCAATTAACGTATCAATACCAGACGTATCCGGTAGTATCCTCGCGGTTCGTGAGGGTGAGATTTTGATCGGTGGAACCATAGGATCAAACAACGAGGAAAGTATTGTCCTTGGCAATATGTGGGCTTTGAGTCTGAAACGAGATGAACTAGGCAAACTGCTGTATAACATCACCTTTACCCCACCACCAAGTTCGGCATACATCAGCAGAACTCAAGTAAGCATAGACAAGGTGTCTCCCGAAGACGGGGTTTTCACCTTTTGGAGTACTACGTTGCTTAAACGGTGGGTCTACAGCCTAGAAACAGGGGAGCAACTCTGGGAAAGCGAACCCGAAGCATCGTGGAACCAGATTGCTGCTGGTGTAGGTAGCTTTGTCTATCAAGGCAAACTAATAGGCTATGGCTTCGGCGGAGAACTAGTAGCCTATAACATTACGACAGGAGATATTCTGTGGACCTACACAGCTGACCAGATCGGCTACGAATCTCCTTATGGCAATTTTCCACTGATGGTGGGCAGCATTGCTGACGGAAAAATCTACACATACTCAACTGAGCACTCGCCCACTCAACCCCTGTGGCGCGGTTCAATGCTACGCTGCATTGACGCATCCAATGGAGATGAACTATGGAAAATAAGCATGTGGGGTTCCGGAGCATACGGAGGGATTGATGGGCCGGTTGTTGCAGACGGATATGTCTTATCGATGAACTTTTATGACGCTAAGATCTATTGCATTGGTAAGGGACCAAGCGCTACAACAGTGTCAGTTCAAAACAATGTTGTTCCAAAAGGAGATAGCGTACTGATTACGGGAACAGTGACTGATGAGGCTCCTGGCACAAAACAAAGCGAACAAGCAAAACGTTTCCCCAATGGAGTTCCCGCCATCTCTGATGAATACATGAGCGAATGGATGGAGTACCTGTACCAGCAGCAGTCTTGCCCCGAGTATGTTGAGGGTGTTGAAGTGACTTTGGATGCCATTGATCCTAACGGTAACTTCATCAGTATTGGCAGAGTTAAGAGCGACGGTTATGGCATGTTCAAGAAGATGTGGACTCCAGAAAATGAAGGCGAATACACCATCATCGCCACCTTCGAAGGATCCAAATCATACTGGGCTTCATATGCAGAAACCGCTATAGGAGTAGGTCCAGCGCCATCACCAGCAGGTCCAATAGAGCCTGAGCCAACAGAACCAGAACCAACAGAACCAGAACCAACAGAACCAGAACCAACAGAACCAGAACCAACAGAACCAGAACCAACAGAACCAGAACCAACAGAACCTGAGCCGACCGAACCTACAGAAGCACCATTCATCACCACAGAAACTGCCATCATTGTAGCTGTTGCAGTAGCAGTCGCTATAGGCGTAGCAGCCTATTGGGCACTCAGAAAACGGAAGTAAACCCAAAATTTCCCTCCCTTTTTTTATGGGGAGATAAGCATTGGAGGAAATGGGGCTGAAAAGGCTCCAGCACGGAATGAAACCTAACCAAAAGCGACTAGAATCTTGGGAGGTTCATTTGTTTTACTTCAAATGCCCGTGCAGAGCCTCAGCAAACCCTTTCTTCCTTGAATAGACGGCAATAGAGACGAAATAAAGAGTGGGTTAAGCGAGGGGCTGAGAGGGCTTTGGAAAGAATCCACATCAGGCGACGGTGTGGTGGGAGGTTTTTTGAGGTTTATTCCTTTCATGCACTTTCCAGAGTCCCAGCAAACCCTTCCTCGTGAGAGCTTTTTATATTCAATAATATCAGATTTTTCCCAGTATTAGACTCCTAATAGGCTATTACAAAGGTCAAGGAATCAGTTCCGAAGCTGCTTATAAAACGGTAGGGAATCCGTTCCGAAAACAACCTATATAGCACCTCAGAAAAAAGGGAATATCTTGAAGACATCTCTAACAACACTCTGAGAATATACATAGTTTTTCTGAAATCTCTATAGATGTCTAAACCTGTTTAAACATTTAGCAAAAACTTAAACATGATATAACAATAACGTTAAGACACTATGACAAAAAAAGAAAAGAGGTTTTAGTGTCCTAACTTGCTTTCACCAGCTTCTCGATTTCACCTATCTTCTTGAGTGCAGAATCAAAACGCTTCTTCATCTCCGTGTTCTCCAGCTCCACACGTGACATTCTACTTTTCAGCTCCAAGTTCTCTGAGGTCAAACCGTTAACAAGCGTTTGAAGAGACCTGTTTCGTTCATCAACTTCCTTCTGAATCTTATGTGCGTGTTCTTCTACTTCCTGTCTTAACTTGGTAACTTCAGCTGCATCCGTGAAAACCAGTAACGCTGATTCGCCTTTAAGATAGAACTTTCTTAGGTCCTCCAGAGTATAGCGCCTATAAACTTCCGTCAAATAACCCTCATGACCCATAAGAGCCTCAACAACATCAACTGGAATACCTGTAGCTCCTAATCGTGTTCTGAAGAACTTACGCAAAGTATGAGGATGAATCTTCTCTCTTCCCGTACTCTTATCCTTCCCGTTTAATCCAGATTTATGCAAAGCCTTTTTCCACATTGAATAAGCTGTAGAGGGATCAAACGGAAAAATCCTAGAATCCTCAACGCTTTTCTCGTACATGTGACTCTTCGCAACTGCAACCCTCAAATATTCTTTTCTGACCTTCAACCATTCTGTTAAGGCTTCTTGTGCTTCTCTGCTAAAGAAGGCATGTCTGCTATTTCCAGATTTTGTGATTTCTCCCCTGATTTGGATTCTTGCCGGATTCTCATTTAGATACAGGTCGTCAATGTTTGATTTGAGAAGCTCCCCGATTCTCATACCGCTGGATTCGAGACAGAGAAAAACCGCTTTCCCCTGAATAGGTACGTGAAGCAAAAGTTTTTTCAGTTCGTTGTTTGTTGGGATTCTGTCTAGTGTTAAGGCTCTACTTCCCTTTATTCTGCGTCTAATTTTTTTCCAGAATTTCTCTGGAAGTTCAACGTCATTTTCGATTAGGAAAGTTTTGATGTTGCTTAGTTTAAGTTTGATTGTGAGGGGAGCTAAACCGTTCAGAGACTTGAGAAAGTTTTGGATGTCCTCTTCATAGTTTCTGTTTTCGCTAAAATATTTGTTAGCCATTTTCTCTAAGTTCTCAGAGGTAGCCTCTTCGTAGATAGATTGAAAGTATTTGTTTAATCCGTTCCAGAGGTTCTTTCTTGTTCCGGTATTATCGTAGTTCTGTAGAAAGTTTTTTACCTTAGACATCTTACATTCTTCCTATGGTAAATAAACAAAACAGGGATATAAGTATATTGGTAGTTAGCTACCATTATCCCCTAAAATAATTGGACATTATATCTAATGCAACCTGAGGAACTACCTTGCCAACCATCCTAGTAATCAACGACGACGGCATCAACTCGATCGGTTTGTCTACTCTTGCAAAACAGCTGGAGAAACT
>Ga0315548_1002178_pt1 | contig 15464 bp, 13 predicted proteins | sample SalMarSW160110MG_2_FD_202540 | JGI IMG/M metagenome (GOLD analysis project Ga0315548, IMG submission 202540) | Salt marsh sediment microbial communities from the Plum Island Ecosystem LTER, Massachusetts, United States - Salt Marsh Sediment SW1601-110 ...
CAAAGCCGAGTATAAAAATGCCAATTCCCAGAACCAAAAATGCTGTCTTACTTACTTTCATTCAATTACCCCCTAATCAGATAGCTTATGGTGCCCCCGCTGGTAATTTCGCTGCGGAAGGAGAGAATGACATAGACCATAGTAAAGCCGTCAGTATCTTGCGGGGGGGTACCTGTCGGTATATCTATTTGAACCGATGCGTCCCCGGGACTCAGGATTCCGCTAGCCCAGGTGATATCAAAGGGATCTATATCCACCCCGGCCACAGTTAGCCCCGGCGACGCGGAGTTCCAGACATTGTACGCCGGTGAGGCGCTGTTAGACATGTTGCTACCGTTGACACGGAAATAGTCATCTGTGTAACCTGCGTCTCCCTCACCCACAAAGACGGTAATTCGCCCAGCCAGCGTTTCGCCGGTTATTGGCTCCGGGACAAGGAAGCCGCTGATGGTGCCGCCGGGGTCGCCGTCATTATCGAAATCAGCATTATTCTTCCAGCCGAAGAAGAAGTCAAAGTTCGGGCTCTGGATATCGTAAAGATACAGCTGATGCCCCTCGGTCTCCGGGCTGGAGTATAGGACTAAGAGCGACCAGCCGCAGTGGGCGGCGGTGTAACGGCTGGAAGAAGGATTGGACGAAGGCGATGGGGTACCCAGCGGGTATCCGGTACCACCGGTGCCGCTATAAAAATCAAAGTAATAATCGGGGTCCTCCTCATTGTCCCCGACGTAGTAATGGCCTACGGTATAGCTACCGGCGCCATTGCTCCCGATAGTTTCATTATCTATCCACTGGTCCAATAAGTCGGTAACATCCGCCATGGCCGTATAGAACCATGTGCCCCCGAACGTATCATCGCCAACGAAAGCTTCGGGGTAAAGCGCCTGATAGGCGTCAGCGGTAACCGGGGTGTCGTTGAAGAGGACCTTATTCACTCTGGCCGTCTCCTCCACCAGGCTAGCTATCTGTCCAGCAGTCGGGTTTGACGGGTACCTTAGCCCACCGGCAGCAATGGTAATATTGTCAAGGTAGACATATTCACTGGAGTTATTGCAATCGACGGTAAACCTCATTCTGAAATTTGAGGTTAAATAGTCGTCGGGTATGGTTACGGAATATGTGCCCGCCGGGTCATCACCTTCGAATATGGTCTGCCGGTCGCTCCACCCGCCGTTTTTGTAAAACTGACAATACAAGTAATCTCCATCTTCTGCACGATAGTCTGATATATATAGTGACACAGTGATACATCGTCCCGAATAGTCTCCAAGGGGGATGGTGCCGCTAGTTAAATCATGCTCACCGCCCCGACCACTGAATCTTATATAGTTGTATATTTCCCAGCTGCCACTGGCTGCCCAGCTAACTGGCGGGCTGTCGAAGTTGGAGCAGTCATCATAGAATATTTCTTCCGGCTCATAGCCGTGCCAGTCTATCCATCCGGTCCAGTAAAGGTAAGCGGCTTGAATAGTGGCGTCAGCCGGGGTGCCGCTGCTTGGGTCACTGCTGGTGCTGATTGAGGCTTGGGTGGAGTTATAGAGCTGGTAATGGTAGTTATCCGGCGGATGTCCGCTGCCCCCTATAAGGCTATTGCCCACGGCAAAATAGTCTCCCGTTACGGCAGTGCCCAGTTTGCGCAGCTCATTTTCGGCAGCATAGGCCTCAACAGTGATAATCTTGTCTGTTCCTATATCCGTAGCAATGCTGGTAATCTGGTAATACTTAAGGTCAACATCCCAGGATAGGTCAACATCCGCTGACTGTATCTTTACCCAGGAGAAGGCTGACGCAGGACGCCCCTGTGGCATGAACTGGAAAGTGACCACCTTCTTTAAGTCAGTACCGGGAAGTTCTTCAAACTTGGGGCGGGGCTCGCCGAAATCCCAGACTATGGCGCTACCGCCCCGATGGGGAGTAACTGTCGGCGGACCCCAGTCGTATGGGTCATTCTCAAGGTTGCTGGAGGTGGACACGTAGGTATAGCCGCTTGGAAGCCACGCTCCTACCCTCTCCACATGCAGCGTCTTTTCAGCTTCAGTAATGTTTATTGAAATCTGATATAAGCCGTTGCCGTCTTCCTCCCCGATAGTATCGCCAACGACAACCATATCAGCATGCGGCGTCATACCATTGGGAGGGTCCTCCAGGTCCTGGAGAATCCACTGCGGCTGTATGGTAACACTTACATCATTGCCATTGATATCAGAGAGCACATAGGGGCCATACGAGGTTTCGTAAGCATCATCAGTTACCCAGGAACCGTCCCACTGGTCCGGCAGGTCAGGGTAATCTGTCTGGATTTTGTACAGGGCGTCCTCCACCCCGGAATCAGCCGCATACTGCCCGTACACCTTCTCTTCAAAGACTTCCCTTCCGGATTTAAGCCCCGAGCCTACATGGCTCAACATCGGGGCGATGACGAGGGCGCTTGCGAGCATGAGCAACACCACTATAATGAGCGTCTGCCCCTTTTCATCTTTAGCTAACTTGTTCAATCTATTTTTTCTCACTTTGCCCCTCCCCTAATCTTGGTTATTATTAACCCGGTCTGGGATTAACCTCATATGTCCTGGCCTCAGTTTGCGCCGCTGAGCCAGCACCCACAGTAGCCGTTACCGTGAGAGTAAACTCGCCACCGGTATATTCACAGCTGGTATTTTCTGGGTCAATAAACTCCGCCACAATCCCAACCGCAGGTTCCCCAGAATTAATAGAATCTTCCCGCCGGAGCTCGTCATCAACTATTCTATAAGTAACCTCATGTACTTTATTATTAGTCCAGTCGCTCCAGGTTAAGGTAAAAGGAAACCTGGAGCCATCCGGGTCATCAGATAATTCATCAGCTATTACCACATCCTGAGCCATCAGAACATCGTGGCTGACCCAGTAGCCAGCACTCCGTACCTGCCTGACTGCGGTCATGTGAGCACTGGTGCGGCCACTGCTATCAAATACCTGGAAAATAGTCATCGTAACACTACCGCAAATAATACTGCTAATGAGCATAGCCACCATCAGCTCCATCAGGGTGAAACCCAGCTGGTTTCTATTTATCGACCTTAGAATGTGAAATATCTTAGACATGAACTATATACCCCTTTGTGCCCTATAGCCCTCTAAGGTGAATATTTCCTTTGTTTCCCCGCTAAGAGTATGTTGTATAGTCACCGTTATAACCTGGATGCCATTGTCAACGACACCGCTCAAAGGTTCAGTATTGACAATAACGGTATAGTTATCATAATCATCGGAAAGTAGCGGCGGAGGGTCATTATTCCACCAGCTCGCCGTTGGCGGGTCTGTTGAACTAAGTTGCGTCGAGGTGACGGTGTAATCCCAATCAGCACTACTGTAATCCTGGCTTCTGACATACTCCATCTGGGTGCGGGCCAGGCTTTCGGCAGTGGCCCGCTCATCAGCAATCATGATGGCTTTGGAACCGGTGGCCAGGGCGCCAAGATAGGCGACAGCTACTATACCCAGCACGGCTATTGCCATTACCACCTCAATTAGGCTAAAGCCTTTTTCACCTTTCATAGCTCTTATCTCCTAGACATTTACCTGACCGTAGATTGAATACATGGCCGAAAGTAGAGAGACGGCAATAAAGCCAATTACTATAGCTATTCCTATAATCATGGCTGGTTGAATGAGTCCTACCGCAGAACTCGTCCTGTCATCAGCCTCAACCTCATAGCTCTGAGCTACCGTAGTTAGCGTGTTGTCCAGATTACCGGTTTCTTCGCCAACTCCAACCATCTGCACCATTAAGGGCAGGAAGAGTTTATTCTTGCCCATAGGCTTGGACAAGCCCTGGCCTCTGATCAGCTCCTGCTGAACCTCGGTTAGCGCCTCGACCATAGCCTTGTTGTTGCTGCCGTGAATCACCAGAGACATGATTTCGGGCAAGGGTAAGCCAACCTTGAACAGGAGTGCCATGGTCCGGCAACAGCGGCTAAGCTCACTAAGCACGTTGATACGACCTACTACTGGTAAAGTGAGCATTAATTTATCCCATTGATATTTGCCGGCTGGCGTCCTGATGTATAAATACCCCATAATAACCACCGCCACCATCGCCAGCAGGAGGAAAAGCCCGTACTGGATAAGCCAACCGGATGCGCTCAGAAGCATCTGCGTTGCCGCCGGTAGTTCAACGTCGAAAGATCCATACAGGTCAATAAAAGTGGGCATGACAAAGGCAACCATTATAGCTACCACTACTAAGGCTACAACGCCCAGCATAATGGGGTAGGAGAGAGCGCCTTTAATCTTCTTTGCGGTAAGAAGGCTCCTCTCCACATAATCAGCCATCTGCCGCAGCACCACTTCCAAGTTGCCGCCCTGCTCACCGGCGGCTATCGTCCGGTGATAAATCTCAGGGAAAGCCCGCGGATGTTTGCTCAAGGCCGTAGATAACGAAGTGCCACCACGGATGTCAGAGGCCACCTGGCCGACTATATTCCTTAAGCCGCGGTTGGTTGCCTGGCTCTGTAATAGTTCTAAAGCGGTAACAATGTCAGTGCCGGATTCAAGGAGTAAAGCCAGCTGGCGGGAAAACATTATTATCTCTCTTGCCTTTATCCGGGAAAAGCGGCTGGCCACACTACCCAGGTTGAAGAAGGGTGTCATCATCTTCAGGCTGACCAGCTGGTAGCCGCCATAATTTAGCAGGCTGGCGGCGGCCTCTTCGTCAGTGGCCGAAAGCTTGCCCTTAACCAGTTTTCTCTCCGCTGTATAGGCTATATACTGAAACTCCATGATACCTCCCCCAGACTACTAGTCTCCAGCATAGGCGTTGCGCAGCACTTCAGAGGGAGTGGTTATGCCCTCCTTTACCTTGCGCATGCCATCTTTCATCATCGTTACCATGCCTTCCTTGAGCGCCTGGGCACGAATCTCACTACTGTTTACCCGTTGGGTGACCATCGTCCTTATAGTGTCACTCATGGCCATAATCTCAAAGATGCCGACCCTGCCTATATAACCGGTATAAGCACATGATTTACAACCGGTGCCATAGACGAATTCAGTCCGCTTCTCCCCCATTTCTTTTTCGTAAGCCATCTGCTCTATCAGCGGCGCCTCAATAGGATGGCTGCAATCAGGACAAACGCGGCGCACCATCCGCTGGCCGATAACACCAATAACCGCCGAGGCAATCAGGAAAGGCTCTACATCCAGGTCAATAAGGCGAGAGAGCACGCCGGAAGAATCGCTGGCGTGTACCGATGATAGCATCAGGTGACCGGTGAGGGCAGCCTGGACTGCTATGTTGGCAGTTTCCGCATCGCGTATCTCGCCGACCATTATTATATCGGGGTCAAGACGAAGTATGCTCCGTAGCCCGCTGGCAAAGGTAATGCTAGCCTGGGTATTGACCTGAATCTGATTGATGTCCTTAAACCGATATTCGGCCGGGTCTTCAATGGTAATAATATTTCTCCCCAGGGAGTCAAGCGTATTGATGGCGGCATATAGAGTGGTAGTCTTGCCCGCCCCGGTAGGACCGCTGGTTAAAATCATGCCGTAGGGAATCTTGAGCATGGCTTCAAACTTGGCCTGGCTGTCGGGCAACATGCCCAGCTCAGCCATCCCTAAGGACGCTACCGACTTGTCCAGGAGACGCAGCACCGCCATCTCGCCGGTAACCGTGGGAGTGGTGGCGACGCGAATGTCTATCTCTCTCCCCTTAGCCTTAACCGAAAACTGGCCATCCTGGGCCCGATGACGGTCGGCAATGTTTAAATCAGCCAAAATCTTGATACGGGAAAGGAGGGCTAAATGTATATTCAACGGTAGCGACATCAGGTCCTGAAGGGTGCCATCAATACGGTAGCGTACCCTTAACCTGTCCTCTTCCGGCTCAATGTGTATATCAGAGGAACGGGCTTTGACCGCCTCTTCAATAATAAGGTTGAGCGCCTGAGCCAGAGGCGCGTCAGTATCAGTGTTGAAGGCCAAACCCTGTGCCGTCGCGTCATCGGGTACATTAACGCGAGAAAGCTGTTTCTCAATCTCGCCATAGCCTTTGTAATTGAAGTCGATAGCCTCCCTGACTGCATCGGCAGTGGCAGCTACAGGTTTAATCCTCATCCGGCTCAGCGCCGAAAAAGCCTCCAGGGCAAAGATGTCAGTGGGGTCAGACATGGCTATCTCTAAGGTATTGCCGGAGATCGCCAGCGGAACGGCACCATACCGCCTCGCCATCACCTCGGGAATCAACTGCAGTGCTTCCGGCTGGGGGGAGTGCCTTAAGTGTTTTTGCACAGCTTTAGCCGCCGGAGCTTCTGGTTCTTCGGCTTTCACCGGCTTCTCCTCCGGTGGGGCTGGTTTTTCTTCAGTGAGCACAGCTTGGGAAGCCGGCTGGTGATTTAACTCAAAAACCTTTATCCGCTGGTGCTCAGCAAACTGCTTGGCTTCAGGACTGAGCCGGGGCGAGACGACAATGGCCTTTTCATCAACGCCTACCTCGTAGGCTTTGGTGTCAAATACTGATACCTCCTCCAAACTTACCTCTTCCTCCCCATTGATGAAATCTATACCCAGGCTGTGACTGACCTGGTCGGTGTTGGTATAAGCTAATACATCAAATTTATATTCTACTCCGGAGCGACCTCGAATCTTAGCTTGTTCATCGACGGTGTAGCCCCGACTTACCAGGGATTCCACCAGCTGCTCTTTGGTCTCAAACTCAAGGGGCTCCGACGGTGGAGCCGACTGCTGCGGCTTCAGCTCAAACATTGATTCAATCTGCTCCACGTCAATGACCTTTATGCGCTGCTTCTGAGCTAGTTGCTTTGCCTCCGGGCTGAGCTGGGGGACGGCAATAAGAACCCGACCCTGGATTCCGGTATCGTAGGCTTTGTTAGCAAAACTGAAGATAGCCGCTACCTCCGCCTCCCTGTCACCACCAGCGATAATGCAGATGGCAATTTTGTAGGTGGTGAAACCGTCATCCTTCTGAGCCAGCATATCAAAGGTATGCTCAATCCCAGACTTGCCCGCAAGCTTGGCTTTATCGGTTATTGCGTAGCCCTGCTTCTCCAGGTAGTCTTTGACCTGGGATTTCAGTTCTGCGTCACTTTCCACCTGACTCATGTCACCTCCCCCGTTCCCAGCGACTCCTGTCTCTATTGCTCTTTCCACTCAAGACACCCTTCCCTTATCTTAGTTGTTTGAAGTTAACCATGCATAAAACCGGCGTTTAAATCTGGTTAAAATCACGCCTTTGCCTCCGCCGGAATCCAGCCGTTGCGCATGGCCAGGGCCACCGCGTGAGCCCGGTCATTAGCATTTAGCTTGCGCAGAATAGAGCTAACATGATTTTTTATCGTCTGCTCACTGATTTCCAGAATACGGGCAATCTGCTTATTTGAGTTGCCCTGGGCAATATAGTTCAGGATCTGGGTCTCCCGGTAGGTGAGGGGAGCGGTTACCGTCTCCATGACTTTTCCCGCTGAGACTATGTCCCGAAATTGCCTTAAGACATGCTCGGCGACCGCCGGCCTGGTGATAAGGCTATCATTGATGGGGTATTCACCATGATAGGCTCGCTTGATAACACTGACCAACTCTTCGGTGGTGGTGTTTTTATTAAGGTAAGCTACGGCGCCGGTCTTAATAACCTCAAATAGCTCATCATCGTTGGAGTTGGGGCTCAGTATCACTACCTTACTGTTTGGGTAGCGACGGGTAATCTTTCGCCCCAGTTCCAACCCGCTTAAGGCTGGAAAATTTATGTCCAGCAGGACAACATCCGGAGACTCGGTTTCAATTATATCTAGTGACCCATCATTAGGGGCAACCTCCAGCACTCTGAACCCGGCCTGATCTGATAGTGCCTGGCGCACACCGGACCGGAAAAATGCCTGCTTGTCAATTATCACTACCGTAATCTCGTTCATCCGGGCACCCCTTCACCATATTTCTCAAACTCTTCCCCGCCATTGTTGTGCTGGTCAGCAAGAAAGACGGAAACATCCTGCTGCCGGAATCTCCGGTCACCCCGAGAACCGATGCGATACGCTTTTATTACCCCCTGATTACTCCACCGTCTTACCGTATTAATATGTACATTGAGAAGACGGGCTACATCACTCGTAGTTAACATGGGGTCAATATTGTTATGATTGTCATTTGCCATAGCTTGCTTCCTCTCGTGAACTATCTAAACCTCACTACTTACTACTGTAAATTATCTTACTTCTCGCAACAATCACCCAAAGGGGCTATTGAAGAGTAGTAATTAGTCATAGTACTTTTGAACTAGGCGAAGAGGTTGGTAAATAAGTGAGGAAAAGGTACCTGTGGGCGGGGGTTAGGAGGATTAAGACCGGGTGAGGTAACTTGCTACCGGCTACGCCTTTTATAGATCCAGAAGACAAGGCACGCCAGCGCCAGGCCGATGAGGCCATAAAGGATATACCAGACCCCGCCGGACATGGCCGTGCCGGAAAAGCCAACGTAGAATAACCCCACTGGTGACCACCTGCCATCATTTGAGGCGCCATCTACCGCCTTTACCCGCCAGTAGTAGGCACTACGACCTGCTGGCGCCAGCTTCTCGCCCCCGGTCAAAGTATATTCCGAGATGGGTAAGTCTTTCTTCTCCACCGCTATGGTGTTGAAATCAACGTCTGAGGCAACCTGAAGTGTATAGCTCACACCGCTGGGGTCGGTGACATCTGACCAATCAAAGCGCGCCTCTTCCTCAGCCGTACCGGCAATCTCCGGCAGTTTGATCAGAGGCACCGGCGGCGCCTCTGATTCCATAATGAAAATGGCAGTTCCAGCGGTGGAACCATCAGTGGCCTTTATAACATGGCTCCCGGCAGAGCTGGGGGGTACAATAAAGATAGTAGTGACATTGCCGTTAGCGTCGGCGGTGGCGGTAGCCTGAGATATAATTTCATCACCTTCATTATAAGTAATGGTAACCGCAGCCCCGCTGGCAAAGCCAACGCCGTAGACAGTAAGCTCCATACCGGCATGGCCGGGGGAGGAGGCAGTGGTAGCCGAGCCCAGGCGGATACCGCCCAGCACCGTTAACTGGGCTTCAGCTTTATTGAAATTCCTGTCTGAGGCTACTACCTGTATGACGGCAGGGCTATCGTACAGGGGGGCGGCAAAAACACAATTAAAGCTACCCTGAAGGTCGGTTTCTATGTAATACGGGGTAGTATCAACTCTATTGCCGTCAAGGGTGAGAGTAATAGCATACTCCACCTCAAATCCGGTGCCGATAACCTCCACCGATTTTCCCCCTTCCTGTTCGGCGGGAACCAGGGTTATCTTTGGCTCCACGGTGAACACCGCCTCGGGCTCATCACCCGACTCATCAGCCACGGTTATGACATGCTCACCCATAATGCTATCGGGAATAACCACGGTGCAGGTGAACTTACCCTCGCTATCAGTCTGGGTATCACCGCTTGTTATGGCAATATCATCGTACCCATATTCAACGGTGATGGCTTGATTGGGGCGGAAGCCCTCCCCGCTAATCCCAACCTCATCGCCCACCGAGCCTTCTTCCGGGGTCAACCAGATTTCACCCTTGATTACGGTAAAGGTGGCAGAGGCAACTATGTCTTTATTAGCAGCGGCGGCATAAACGTAATAATCACCGCCATGCACATCTTCCTCACGGGTACCGTCTTCAAGCCTGTCCGGCACCCTAAAAGTTTCGATAATAATAGTCATGTAGGCCCTGACCTGGTTGCCAATTTTGTCACCTATATCGGCTTTATCACTGGAGAAGTAGAAGCGTACCGTCTCACTACCTTTGTACTCAACATCAACCCAGTCCCCGATTTTGCCCTCCTCAGGGGTAAGACTGACGGATGCCGCCGCCACTGGCACAGTGCCGATAGTAGCCGCCAAAAGCAAGGCCAGGATAATGCCTGATGCCAACCGACGACAAATCTTGCTGTATTTCATCCTAACTTCAATAATAGGTCTCCACATGATTACTGTCAATCACTCTTTTGTCCTATTCTGTTGCCAGCCGTCGGGGATTTATATCGGCTTTGGCTATGTGCTATACTGTGTTCAAGAGTAACAGCGATGGGAAATAAGTTAACTGCCTCTATCCAGAAGCAGGTGGAGCAGGCTGTCACCATCCTCAAACAGGGGGGCATCGTTGCCTGTCCCACCGATACCGTCTATGGGGTGGGCGCCGCCATCAACATCGAGTCGGCGGTGGAGAGGGTCTTCCAGATAAAGGGGCGGCCGCACAGCCGGGCGCTACCTATTTTGCTGGCTGAGAAATACCAGATAGCCGAGGTTGCCAAAATCGTGCCGCCGCTCGCCCGGCGCCTGGCCGACAGGTTTTTTCCCGGCGCCCTTACCATAGTGCTGCCCAAAGCTGATTCTGTTTCCGATATTGTCACCGGTGGACGTAAAACTATAGCCATAAGAATCGCTGACCACCCCATACCTATCGCTGTCGTCCGGGGGCTGGGGGTTCCCATCGTTGGCACCAGCGCCAATCTAAGCGGCAGCCCGAGCGCCCTGACCGCCGAGGAAGTACGTGCCCAGCTGGGCGACAGGGTTGATATGATTATCAACGGCGGCAGGTGCCCCGGCGGCTGGGAATCGACTATCATTGATTTGAGCGGGGAGACACCGCGGGTTCTGCGCCAGGGCCCTATATCAATGGAAGAGCTGAAGGAAGTATGCCCCCGTCTGGTTCTGGCTTGAAGGAGGCTAAGAGATGCGTATTGCTATTGGCGCTGACCACAGAGGAGTGGAACTGAAAAAAACGATTATCAACCTGCTCGAGATGGCGGGGCATGAGTTTGAGGACTTCGGCAGTTATGACACCGAGTCGGTGGACTTTCCCGATTTTGCTCGTAAGGTGGGTGAGGGGGTGGCCGGGGGCGATTTTGAACGCGGTATCTTAATCTGCGATACCGGCATCGGTATGTGCATCGCCGCCAACAAGGTTAAGGGAATCAGAGCCGCCCTGTGCTACAATGCCTTTAACGCCCGCCGCGCCCGCCAGCACAACGACGCCAACATCCTTTGCCTGGGGGGAGGCGAAAAACAGCTGCAGGACCCGGTATCGGAAATAGTTAACGCCTTCCTCAATACCGAGTTTGAGGGGGGGAGGCACCAGCGCCGCATTGACAAGATTAAGGCTATTGAAGGCTAAAATAGACGCCTCCAAGGAGAGGGAAGTTGACAATAAATAGGAACTGTGCTATCTTATCTGGTAATGAACGCGCAGAATGCTATATTGGTACTTATTGTTATGAAGCAAAGCCCGTGAGTGGGGTTTCGCCACAACATGCCGTCCCCACGGGACGGCTTTTTTTATATAATGTATATAATATAATTAGGAAATAAAATATGAAAAGCGACGCTGTCAAACGAGGTATAGAGAGGGCTCCGCACCGGGCGCTAATGCACGCCCTGGGCTGGAGCCGGGCTGACATGGATAAGCCGCTTATCGGGGTCATAAACAGCTTTACCGAGATTGTCCCCGGCCATATACACCTGCCCCAGATTGCTCAGGCGGTTAAGGCGGGGGTCAGGAGCGGTGGAGGCGTTCCCTTTGAGGTTAATACTATAGCCGTCTGCGACGGTATTGCCATGAACCACCCCGGGATGAGATATAGCCTACCCAGCCGGGAGCTAATCGCTGATTCGGTGGAGATAATGGCTGAGGCTCACGCCTTTGACGCTTTAGTTTTTATTCCCAACTGCGACAAGATAATCCCGGGGATGCTGATGGCAGCAGTGAGATTGAACCTGCCGGCTATCTTCGTCAGCGGTGGCCCCATGCTGGCCGGGCGCCGGAAGGTTAACGGTAAAGAGGAACGGGTGGATGTTAACACTATCTTTGAGGCGGTAGGGCAGGTAGCCGCCGGCAGGATGAAGCCGGAGGAACTGGAGGAATTGGAGGAGCTGGCCTGCCCCGGCTGCGGCAGCTGCTCGGGGATGTTTACCGCCAACACCATGAACTGCCTGACCGAAGCCCTGGGCATGGGCCTGGCCGGCAACGGCACCATCCCGGCGGTGGAAGCCAAGCGGATTGAGTTAGCCAGAAGGGCTGGAGAGCAGGTTATAAAACTTCTGGCTGATAATATACGCCCCAGGGATATTATTACCCGGGAGGCAGTTGATAACGCCTTTGCCGTTGATATGGCGCTGGGGGGCAGCACCAATTCCGTCCTGCACCTCATGGCTATAGCTCACGAGGCCGGGGTTGATTTCCCGCTGACGGCGGTAAACGAGATAAGCCGGCGCACCCCCCACCTGGCCAAGATGAGGCCGGCCGGCGACTATCACCTCGAGGACCTGGACCGCGCCGGCGGCATACCGGCGGTGATGAAGGAGCTAAAAACGCTGTTAAACCTGAAGGTGAAGACAGCCTCCGGAAAAGCGCTGGGTGAGGCTATAGCCAACAGTAAAAATAACGATAAAGCGGTTATCCGCCCCTTTGCCCAACCTCATTCACCTACCGGCGGCCTGGCCGTACTTTTCGGCAACCTGGCGCCGGAGGGAGGGGTGGTCAAGAGGGCAGCCGTAGCCCCGGAGATGATGGCCCACCGGGGAACAGCGCGAATCTTTGACTCCGAGGAAGAGGCCACTAAAGCCATTATGGACAAGAAGATAAAGGCGGGAGAGGTGGTGGTCATCCGCTACGAGGGGCCTAAAGGGGGACCGGGGATGAGGGAGATGCTCACCCCTACCTCTCTGCTCAGCGGGATGGGCATGGATAAAGAGGTAGCCCTTATCACCGACGGGCGTTTCTCGGGGGCGACGCGGGGGGCGGCCATCGGCCATGTTTCCCCCGAAGCCGCCAGCCGGGGGCCTATCGCCGCCTTAAAAGACGGGGATATAATCAAAATTGATATTGAAAACTATAAGCTCGATGTTGAGCTTTCTGATAAAGAGATATCCGAGCGCCTGGGAAAACTGGCTGAGTTTGAGCCTAAAGTTAAGACGGGCTACCTCCAGCGTTACGCCGAGAAGGTAACCTCAGCCAGCACCGGCGCCGTGTTTACTAGATAGGGGGCTATTTATGAAGTTGACCGGGGCACAAATGATAGGTGAGAGTCTGGTGAAGGAGGGGGTGGAGGTTATATTTGGCATACTGGGCGGGTCTGTCCTGCCCCTCTATGATGTCCTCCCCCAATACCCCCAGCTGCGCCATATACTGGTGCGCCACGAGCAGGGAGCGGCCCATGCCGCCGACGGCTACGCCAGGGCTACCGGCAAGGTCGGCGTGTGCTTTGCCACCTCCGGCCCAGGGGCGACCAACCTGGTAACCGGTATCGCCAACGCCTGCCTGGACTCGGTGCCCATGGTGGCCATAACCGGCCAGGTAGCCCGACCCTTTATCGGCAAGGACGCCTTCCAGGAGGTGGATATCACCGGCATCACCCTGCCCATCACCAAGCACAACTACCTGGTTATGGATGCCGCTTCAATACCGGAGATATTTAAAGAGGCCTTTCACCTGGCCAGGACGGGGCGTCCGGGGCCGGTGCTCATAGACCTGCCCCGGGATGTCCAGATAGAGCAGGCGGAGTTTAACTACCCGAGCAAGATTAACCGGCCCAGCTACAAGCCGACCCTGAAGGGGCACCCGGCCCAGATTATGAAGGCGGCCAAGCTGATAAACGAGGCTAAGAAACCGGTGATTATCGCCGGGAGGGGAGTTATAATATCCGCAGCCTTTGCTGAACTGAAAGAGCTGGTGGAGCAGGCCCAGATACCGTTGATTACCACGCTGCTGGGCATCAGCTGCTTCCCCGAGTCTCATGTTTTGAGCTACGGGATGCTGGGAATGCACGGCATGGCCTACGCCAATATGGCGGTCGATGCCTCCGACCTGATTATTGCTATCGGGATGAGGTTTGACGATAGAGCTACCGCCAAGGTAAGCGCTTTCGCCCCCCACGCCCATGTTATCCATATTGATATCGACCCGGCCGAAATCGGCAAAAACGTACGCGTTGATGTGCCCATAGTCGGTGATGTGAAGACGGTTCTCAAGGAGCTGAATAAACAGGTTGACTCAACCAAGCATATCGACTGGGTCCGGCAGCTTGATGAATGGCGCCGGGAGCACCCGTCAACGATTATCCGGGACAGCCAGAGCCTGCTGCCTCAGTACGTGATTCGCCAGATTTATGAGGTAACCAGCGGCGAGGCGATTATCGTCACCGGGGTGGGGCAGCACCAGATGTGGGCGGCCCAGCACTACTGGTACGATAAACCCAACACCTTTATATCGTCGGGGGGGCTGGGGACGATGGGCTTTGGCCTGCCGGCGGCTATCGGGGCTAAAGTAGGTTGCCCCGACAGCACCGTCTGGTGTATTGACGGCGACGGCAGTCTGCAGATGACGATACAGGAGCTGGCCACCGCCGTCCAGGAAAATGCGGCGGTCAAGATAGCCGTTCTGCATAACACCTACCTGGGAATGGTGAGACAGTGGCAGGAGATGTTCTACGGGAAGCGCTACGTAGCCACGCCGCTGAGCAGCCCCAACTTCGTCAAGGTTGCCGAAGCCTACGGCCTGCCCGGGTTGAGAGTGGAACGCCGGGAAGAGGTGACACCGGCTATCCAGCAGGCTATGGCCGAGCCGGGGCCGTTCCTGATAGATTTTGTCGTCGAACCGGAGGAGAATGTCTATCCAATGGTGCCGCCGGGGGCGGCTCTGGCCGAAGTCCTGGAGGAACCAAAAAGGGGAGCCAAACCTAAAGCGGTCAAGGATTCGGCCAAGCTGCCGGTGAGCAATATCTAAGCCGGGAAGAGAGGTGCAATATGCCCAAGCATACGATAGTCGCCCTGGTAGAGGACAAGCCGGGGGTGCTCGACCACATGGCCAGCCTTTTCCGCCGGCGGGGCTTCAATATTGAAAGCATCGCCGTGGGACACAGCGAAGCGCCTCACCTGTCGCGGATGACCCTGGTCGTCAACGGGGCCAACACCATGGTGGAACAGGTCAGGAAGCAGCTAGACAAGCTGGTGGATGTGGTCAAGGTCTCCGATATCACCGGCGATAAGGTGATTACCCGGGAACTGGCCCTGATTAAAGTGAAAGCGACCTCGGCTACCAGAAGTGAGGTTATGCAGATTGTGGATATCTTCAGGGCTAAAATAGTCGATGTCGCCGCTGATTCAGTTACCGTTGAGGTCACCGGCGACGAGAACAAAATAGATTCCCTGCTAGACCTGCTGCGCGGTTTCGGCATCAAGGAACTGGCCAGGACGGGGCGTATCGCTCTGACCCGGGGTGAAACCAGCCCGTTACCGGCCAAGAAACCGCCCAAGGCTAAAGGGCAGAAAACGACTAAATAATTAAAGAATAAGGAGTTTGACGATGGCGAAGATATATTATGATAAAGATTGTAATCTAAAGCTGCTAGAGGGCAAAACAGTGGGTATTGTCGGCTACGGCAGCCAGGGGCACGCCCACGCCCAGAACCTGAGGGACAGCGGCT
>Ga0315548_1002179_pt1 | contig 15456 bp, 10 predicted proteins | sample SalMarSW160110MG_2_FD_202540 | JGI IMG/M metagenome (GOLD analysis project Ga0315548, IMG submission 202540) | Salt marsh sediment microbial communities from the Plum Island Ecosystem LTER, Massachusetts, United States - Salt Marsh Sediment SW1601-110 ...
TCACCAGTCTGAATCATCCGGAAATAAGTTTGAAAATTTAACACTGTATCTGGGTTCTGTCATCATGTCGGCTACCGAACCCTTCCATTTTTTGTAATGTTCGGTTTCTTTATGTTTAGCCGGGGCGTCCGTAGTTTTATATACTTCGGTGAGAACGAATTTGCTCTTATCGTCATTTTGCTGGATTACGTCGAAGCGTGCTATTCCAGGTTCTCCTAAGCTATTTTGGGCGTTTTCTAAAGATATTTTTTTGAATTCTTCAATTTTATCTTCTTTTATATGTACGTGAACATGAACAACAAGCATAATTCCCTCCCTTATTTTTAAACAAAGGTTATATATAGTATTTATGTTTAAGGATTAGTCAAGTTCACTTCAATAGTACTGCCTTTTTAATCTCCCAAATTTTTTGTGATTCAACTCGCAAGAAATAGATACCGTCGGGTAAGTCACTCATATCGAACTCCAAATCATAATAACCTGCCTTGCTTCCCACGATGCTCTTATGTAGCAATCTTCCTGCAGCATCGAAAAGTTTAAATTGAACGGGTGCCTGAACTGATTGTGTGAATGTAATATTGCATATTCCTAGTATCGGATTGGGTGATATTTGCAGGTTGAATTTGCTTTGATTGAAGCTTGTTTCGTTATTTTCTTCTATACCTGCTTTAGGATAGATCTTGCCCCAGATGCGTTGAACATTAGCGGGATTGCCGTTTATATTATCTGTCCAATCAGAAAAAGTAACCAACAATTGGGTGCCCGGGCCTTTTGCCGCTGCAGGATTTGGCTGGTATGTTTTTGTATTGAAGTCTGAAACAGTATAGGTTTCTATTATTGAACCGGATGTATCAACTGCTGCTCCGAGAATATTTCGAACGGAGTCGCCCTGATAATTTTCACATCCCACAAGATAATTGATGCCGTCAAAAACAATAAAAGGAATTTGCTGTGTACCTGTGAGTTCGAGAATCGGTATTCCTGAAGCATTAAGAATTGTTCCGTCCGGGTTGACTCTCGTACCGAATATGTCAAATTCATCGCTGTTTCGAGAATCAAACCATGCTACAAGGTAATTCGTGCCGTCAAAATCGACGACCGGATACCACTGGTCGTTTTCGGCAGTTGTGATTGGAAAACCGTTTATATCAAGAACACTGCCGGACGTGTCTATTCTTGCTCCGCATATATCTTGTTCGTAATTACTCTGGTCATAATCATGCCATACTACAAAATAGTTTGTACCGTCGAAAGCAACTGATGGATTGCTCTGCGAATCGTCATCATCAGTTATAGCTATTCCGGAAGGGTCGAGAACATTGCCGTTTTGTTCGACACGTGCGCCGTAAATATCGACAACGCTTGCTCCATCACGGAAATCTTCCCACACTACCAGATAATTGATGCCGTCGAAGGCAATAGCCGGGTTTCGTTGGTGGCTGAAGGCAGTTGAAATCGGAATGCCTGCAGTGTCAAGGACATTACCGTTTTGCTCTACCCGAGAGCCATATATATCAAGTGTATCATTCCTATTATCTTCCCAGACAACCAGATAGTTTGTGCCGTCGAAGGTAACCGCAGGGTTTTCCTGTCTTTCGGCATTTGTTGATATAGGGATGCTGTTTGAATCGAGTGCATTTCCGGAAAGGTCAACACGCATGCCGTAGATATCGTAAGATGATTCTCCTCGGGCTTCCTGCCATACAACGAGATAATTTGTTCCGTCAGAAGCAATTGCTGATCGCTCCTGTTTTTGTGCGGTGGCTGAAATTAGAATCCCCTCTGTGTCAAGAACCGTGCCTGATCCCTCAACCCGGGAGCCGTAAACATCGGTATCATAGTCGCTGTTGCGATTATCTGTCCATACCGTTAGCCACTGATTGTTGTAGGAGGCTACATTCACCGACTGTTGGTGATTGGCGGCATTGGAAATGCAGATACCGGATGGGTCAAGGACTACCCCTGACGTATCCATCCTGGAAGCGAAAATATCGTAATAGGATCCATTACGTTGGTCGTGCCATGTTACGAGATAATTGATACCATCAAAGCTGACGGAAGGCATATACTGTTGATCTGTTGCAGTTGATATTTCGATTCCTGCTGGATTAAGAACAGTACCGCTTGTATCCATCAATGTACCGTAGATATCGTATGAAGAAACCGAACGGGTATCATACCAGGCTACAAGATAATTTGTTCCGTCAAAGTCAATGGAAGGGCGGCTTTGCTCATCGGTAGCTCCGGAGATCTGAATACCCGCTGGGTCTAAAACATTTCCATCTTGAGCTACTCTTGAGCCGTAAATATCGTATACGCCGTCTCTTTGGTCCTGCCATACCACCATATAATTGTTACCATCGAAGGATACATCCGGAGCATACTTGTTTGCGGTATCTTTTGAAATAGCAATTCCCGAAGGATTGAGTACGGTACCATTTTGAGCGACGAGCGTACCGTAAATATCATTTGATACGCCGTTGCGGTTATCGTACCAGACCACAAGGAAGTTGGTGCCGTCAAATGCAACTTTGGGTTGATTTTTATTTCCGGTTGTGTCATTAATTACAAAAGGTTCGGAGTCAAGAAGATTTCCTTCCTTGTCAATTCTTATACCGTAAATATCATATTGTGCGAATCCCTCCATTTGGTGCCATACGACGAGGTAATTTGTGCCGTCATAAGCAATAGCCGGGGGAGCGTCCTGTGTGCCGGCACGCGCGATAAAAATACCTGTCGGGTCGAGAATATTGCCGTCTTGGTCAACTCGAGCACCATAAATGCTGGTGGAAGGACCGTTTCCCTTGTCGAACCAGACAACAAACGCCGTTGTATCATCACTTGCAACATCAGGGGAAATCTGGTTGCTTGCAGCCGAAGCATAAATAAGATTCGTATCGATAAGGAATTCTCCTGCCCTGAATGTTCTTGATTGTGCGCATATATTTGCCGTTGTTAAACATATTAACGATAAGATAGTGATAATAATAATTTTATTGTGCACGTAAACCTCCTTTATATTTTAAACACAATAATAGTATTGAAGTTTAGGCTATAGTCAAGAGCAATTCAGATTTATTAAATCTGAATTGAGTTGCGAGTTATGAGTCGTGTGTCTTGAGTCAAATTAGAAAATAAAAATAAAAACTTTGTGTTCTTTGTGCACTTTGTGGTTCAATTAGTTTTTGTTTTTTTAGTTACTTAATAATTTATCAATCTTCTTTATAAAACTATCTTTCCCTTTCTGGTATTTATCGATATCGTATCGATATTTTTTTGCTAAGTTTTCTTTAAGTAGGGAATATTCTTTAGCGGTTTTTGGATGTGAGATTAAATAATCTCTAAAATCGATATGTCTTTTAATTTGCTGGCTTCCTACCTCAAATATATGTACATGATGGGTTCGTTTATTTCCTCCTTTCTGAAAAAAACGCCTTTTCGGGATACCGTATTCGCCCAACGCAACGTATCCTAATTTTTCCATTTGTTTATTATAGCCATCTATTTTATTTATATCTTTGACTTCTACCAGTATATCTATTATTGGTTTGGCCTTGGTTGTGGGAATTGCGGTACTACCTATATGGTGTATATCGATGAATATTTCATTGAAAACTTTTTTTATTTTCTTTGCTTCGTCCTTAAACTTTTGTTCCCAGTTTGGATTATAAGGAACAACTTCTACTGTTCTTTTGTTTTTATCGGATTGTGACATATTGGATTATAAATATTATAAATTTGTTGTCAATTGGTTATTTGGTTTGTGCGTAGATGCGTAGAAGCGTTAGTGCGTTAGTAACTCCTCCCATCCAAGTATTTGGAATTTTAACACTCTAACACTCTAACGCTCTAACCCTCTAACGATTTTGTGCCTTCGAGGCTAATATTATTTTTCTTTCTTAAACATCTTCTCCGCGGGGCAATTTATTTCTCTTTGCTTACAATATTTACATGCCAGAGAACCGCGGACTAATTCGTTACCTTTAGAAACAAGTAAAAACAACAAAATTAGTAGTGATAATAATATCCAGTTGAAGTTTATAATTAACATTACTATGCCTATTATTAGAGGTATTATAGCAACGAGCATATCAGGCAAAAGGTCTTTCCATGTCATGTTATCATTGGAAGCAAAATTGTCGGGATTCCCTTTTTTGAAGAATAGGGAACATAATTTGCCCTTACCGAAAGCGCATCTTTTGCCGTAATAATAGCAATTAATACAGCTTTTTCGAAGTAGGCGTATTTCTAGGAAGACAATATATGCAAGATAGATAAGTATCCAGATAATGCCGAGTGGTTCGATTATAATTATGCCAATGGTATAAATTGCCAGTTGCAACAGATTCGAAATAATTATAATCCAGTAAGGATAATCTTCATAACATTTAATTTCTTTCATATTCATATTATTCTGCTCACATAAGTTCAATATGAATAATATGCCTTAATGAATCATTCTCCACTAATTCGCTAATTACCCGATAAACTAATTAACCAATCCTTGGATTATTTAATTAACACCACTTTCTGGTTTTCACTTCGATTATCCGATGATACACTTAAGATGTATGTACCGCTGGGAAGATTATTCATATCGATGTTCAAATCATAGGAACCTGCGCTGTTTCCCACTGTTCTTTCATTTAGTAGTATTCCTGCTGTATTGAAAAGTTTGAGTTTGACTGGTGACTGTACCGAATGTACGAACGAAATATTGCAGATTCCTTGACTTATTGGAGATACCTTTAGGTCGAATTTCCCGTTTTCTGCCGTCATATCATCATTCTCTTCGATACCTGCCGCTAAGCGGATTTTGCCCCAGATGCGCATAGCATTCGCGGGATTGCCGTTTATATCATATGCCCAGTCCGGGAACACTATTAGTATTTGACTGTCCGGACCATTGGCAGCAGCAGGATTTGGCATATATTGATCTATACTGAAAGGAGAGATAGTGTATATTTCTGATACTGTACCGGATGTGTTCACTACTGCTCCTAAAACATTTCGAACGGTTTCGCTTTGAAAATTTTCACACCCAACAAGATAATCCGTACCGTCGAATACAATAAAGGGATATTGCTGAGTACCTGAATATGGGATAATGGGAGTTCCGGAAGCATCGAGAACAGCGCCAGACTGATTAACCCTTGTCCCGTATATATCGGACGCGTTGCTGTTTCGTCTGTCAAACCATGCTACAAGGTAGTTTGTACCGTCGAATGCGACTACCGGACGATACTGTCCTTCGTCGGCAGTTGAAATAGCAATACTGCTTCCGTCGATTGGGATTCCGGATTGATTAACTCTTACCCCGTATATATCCTCATCAAAAGCACCGGACCCGTAATCATCCCATACTACGAGGTAATTTGTTCCGTCGAAGGCGACCGATGGATTGTCCTGCCAGTTGGCGTCATCGGCTATTACGTTTCCGGAAGGGCTTACAACGTTACCGTCTGGCTCTACGAGTGTACCGTAAATGTCATCGGTACTTACACCGCTGCGTTCATCTGCCCATACAACAAGGAAATTTGTACCGTCAAAAGCAACGGAAGAAAATCTCTGTCTGCCGGTCGCGGTGGAAATGGCAATTCCGGGCGGATCCAGAACATTTCCGGATGTACTAACGCGGGCACCATAAATATCGTCTCCTGAACCGCTTCGGTCATCCTGCCATACCACCAGATAAGTCGAGTTGTTATCAAAAGCGACCGCGGGGTACTGCTGACTTCCTGTACTTGTGGAAATCGCGATCGCGTCCTCATCAAGTTGTCTTCCGGAGGCGTCGATACGCATTCCGTATATGTCTTTTGTGTATCCGCCGCTTCGAGCTTCCTCCCAGACTACAAGATAATTTATTCCGTCAGACGCGACTGCAGGTTTACCCTGATCTTGAGCAGAAGACGCGATCAGAATTCCATCCGCGTCGGTTACCGTACCTGATGCACTTATCCGTGAACCGTAGATATCAGCATAGCCGCCATTTCGGCTATCTCTCCAGACAGTTAGCCATTGACCGCTGTAAGATATTACTGCAGGTGATGTTTGTTGTGCATCTATATTGGAGATATGGATACCCGATGGGTCCTGAACAACTCCTGAATGATTTACTCTGGCTCCGAATATGTCGTTATTAGAACCATCTCGCCTATCATACCATATTATTATAAAATCTGTACCGCCAAAACTCACGGAAGGCAGTCTCTGAGCGTCTGCGGCGGTTGATATTGGGATCCCTGACGTATTAAGAACCGATCCGTCTGTGCCGAGAAGTGTGCCGTAAATATCGTAACCGGTTCCTATGCGGTTATCAAACCAGGCGACAAAATAATTTGTACCGTCGAAATCGATAGAAGGGTAGTATTGTTCGTCGGTAGCTCCGGAAATTTTAATACCTGAAGGGTCAAGGACAATGCCGTTCTGGTCTACCCGGGAACCATATATGTCGAAGGTATCGCTTCTTTCATCCTGCCATACTACCATGTAATTGGTACCATCAAAAGATATATCGGGGAAATACTGGTTCTCGGCAGCTGTTGAGATGGCAATTCCCGAGGAATTGAGTACAGTACCATCTTGAGCAACTCTGGTGCCATAGATATCATACGTCCCCCCTCTGCTGTCATACCAAACGACGAGATAATTTGTGCCATCGAAGGCGACTTGCGGGGAGCTTTGACTGCCGGCTGCTTCGCTGATTGCAAACGGTTCGGTATCAAGGATAATTCCTTGTTTAGAAACTCTTGTTCCGTAAATATCATACGTTGAAGATCCTGAAGCTCTATAGCCCCAAACTACAAGATAGTTAGTTCCGTCGAATCCAATCGAAGGGTAAGGATCAAAACTGTTACCACGGGCAATTAAAATGCCTGCCGGATCAAGAAGATTGCCGTCTTTGTCGACTCGAGCTCCGTAGATATCGTACGTGGTTCCGTTACGCCTATCGTACCAGACGATAAATGCGGTAGTATCATCAGTGGCAATACGAGGCGAGGACTGGTCACTCGCGGCCGGAACATATACAACATTCGTGTCTATCAAAAATTCACCTGCTCTAAGTCCTCTTAATTGTGCCCAACTATTTATTGATGTCAAAAAGATAAGTAGCAAAATAGTTATTACGATTAATTTTTTGTTCATAAAAACCTCCTTTTTGTTTTTTAACTCAATTTAAAAAGATAATATTATTGTACTGTTATTTAATTATTAGTCAAGAGTCTTTATGTGTCCGGAGTCATGAGTCAGTTTGCGATATAGGATTTAGGATTTAGGAAAAACAAACAATTTTTTTCAATTTATTTGTGTTATTCGCCTGCCCCGTAGGGAAGAATGACCGTATCGGGGTGCAATTTGTTGTTCCTCTCAGTTTTGGTGTGTGGTGGGGTGATCTTGTGTTAATCTCGTGAAATCTTGTGGTTAATATCAGGGTTGTGTGGTGTGCCTTTGCGGTGAAATTTATTCCTTGACATATAAATATAATACGATAAAATCACAATGTAAGGTTAGTATACAATGAATTTTTGTATAAACTTTAAAGAAAAGGAAGAAAGGAGGAAAAATGAAAGTGTTGAAAAAAGTTTTAATTGTACTTAGTTCTCTGATTATTTTAGCCGTAATTGCATTTGGAATTTATCTGCTGATTAATATTCAGGATGTCGCGGAATCTTTTGAAGTGGGTTCTCCTGGTATGAGCAAAAAGATTCTGATTGCTTCTCAAGGAAGTAAATATAAGAATCTTATGGTAGATAATCTTACTTCCAGGTTAAAAGGAGAGGACGTATATATTAGTGTGATAGATATTTCCGGATTAAATGAAATCAATCAGGAAGATTGGGATGCCCAGATTATTATTCATACTACAGAGGCCTGGAAATTACCGGAACCGGTTAAAAAATATCTTGAAAAAATAAATAATCCTGATGAAGTAATACTTCTTATTACTTCCGGAAATGGTGTATGGAAACCGGAAGATTGTAAAGTCGATATTCTTACTTCAGCTTCAAAAGTTGCTGATATATCGGAAAAAGCTAATAGTATTGAGGAGAAAGTAAATTCATATTTTGAGGAGTAAAAACCGAATAAGTTTTTATCTGCTTTTTAGTGCTCCGCCTACCAGTCCGCCTATAAGTCCGAGTATTCCAAAATAGAGCGAAGCTATAATTATAGTACCACCCGATACGGCGCCAAAAATCGCGCCAAACAATGCGCCTGGAGGTCCGCCCAATATTCCACCTCCTATTCCACCCGCGGTTGTAAAGAAAAAAGTGGCAATTACTCCAAGTATTGTACCGCTCAAAAAGCCTGCCAAGGCTCCTCTGCCGCTGCCTTTAGCGATAACGCCTGCAAGGAATCCAGCGAGAAGATGTCCTATAACCGGAATGTTTCCTAAAACCGCCATAGAAATCGATCCTACGAAGACAGCTAACAAAAACATTACAACCTCCTTAAGTTGTTTGACGGTAATTTTATCTGTTTTCTCTCTAATGTCAAGACGTTTTTAACCACAAGATTACACTAGATTATCACAAGATTTATTTCTTAGTCCAAAGTCCAATGTCATAAGTCAAAAAATAAATAAATTGTGAATAGTTAGATTTAAGAAATCGAAACAAAAAAATAAGGGGAAGTGGTTGGGTGATCCAGTGTAAATCTGTGGTTATCTGCGTCCCATTCCAGGGTATTGGGTTGGGTTTTAAACAAACAAAATAAAATTTGGAGTTAGGGGTGATGTGGCTCTGTGCTCTCTGTGTGTTCTTTTTTTTCTCTGTGTACTCTGTGGTAAAATTAGTTTTTTTTGTTTTTGTGTCTTCATGGCTATCTTAAAATTGACCGAGATTAATCCTTGTCCCGGCGTTTACGTTGTGTTCATCGAACCATCCCCCCATCATCTCAAGAGCGTATTTTATGGTTGTTGATTTTGAGGGATATCTTTTTAAAGAGTCAAGAGGAGTGTCAAGAGGTTCTTTTTCCATTGTTATAATTTCTGAGATTGTTCCGTTTGATTCTATGTATGCGAGGTCGATATCAAATTTACAGCCTATCATCCAGAAAGCTCTTCTGCGTTCATCTGGAAAAATAAATAGCATTCCGTGGTCTCGTGCGAGCGTATCTCTGTAAGATAATCCGAGTTTCCATTCCTGTGGCGAGTCCGCGATTTCTACTTGTATTATTTGACTGTCTAATTCTATAGTCCAGGTATTATCATGGCTCGTATCCGAATTATTACATCCTGCAATAAATAACAATATCAAGAAAAATATTAAAGTTTTATTCTGCCTTAATAATTTCCTCATAACTACTCCATCCTTTTTGTAATATGATTAAATATTCTCTACATCTATCGATAAAGCTGTTGATACGCCGACTTCTTCCATGGTTATTCCGTAGATAAAATCGGATCTTTCCATTGTCGCTCTGTTGTGTGTAACGATCAATATTTGGGAAGTTTCTGAAAATTCACGTAGTATATCGTTAAATCTTTCGATATTATTTTCATCGAGGGGAGCGTCAATTTCATCCATAATGTAAATAGGAGATTGTCTTTTTTTCATAATTGAAAGGAGAAGTGCAACAGCGGCAAGGGTTTTTTCTCCGGTAGAGAACAATTCCATACTCTTAAGTCTTTTTCCTTTGGGTCTTACGAGAATTTCTATATCGGATTCGAGAATATTTGTGTTGGGTAATCTTATATCGGCTTCTCCTCCGGGTGAGAGTTTGGTATAGATAGATTTAAAGTCTTCTTTAATGCTTAAAATTGTTTCTTTGAATTCTCTTCTTGCTTTTGTATCTATTTCTTCTATGGTTTCTTCTATATCCTGTTTGGATGAGATTAAATCAGAGCGTTCCGCTTCAATTTTATCCAGTTCTGCCTGTCTTTCTTCGTATTGGGTTAATGCAAGCGGGTTTATAGGATATAGAGCTTCTATCTTCCTCTTTATTTTTTCTATATGCTCGAAAATGTTTTCTTCTATTTCTACTTCTTCTCCGTTTATTTCTACTCCGAATTCTTTGAATATTCCGCCTTGAAGACTATCTTTTTTGTGTTTTTCTTCAGCTGCCGACATTTTCAAAGCGGATATTTCTCTCTCTAATTTATTGTTTTCTTCTTGTTTCAACGCGTATTCTGATTTTTTGTCGTTTAATATTTGTTCAACTCGTTGTATTTTATCATTTAAATCCGAATTTTTTCTTTTTAATTCTTCATATTTATCTGTTTCTATCTTAATCGCTGAATCCAATTCCTTGATTTCCTTTTCAAGGACGTTTTTTCTTTCTATCAGTCTTAGACCTTCTTTTAATCTTCCTATTTCTCCTCTTGTTTCACTTTCCCGGTCGGTTATTTTTTCTTTCTTTTTTTCTACTTTCGCGAGCTCTTTTTCCGCTTCTTCTTTTTTGTTTTTGATTTCTGATTGCTTTTTATACTCACCTGCGAGCGCTTTTCCTACGTTTTCTTTTTCTTTTTCTTCTTCCTCGATTGTTTTATTTATGTTCTTTATTTCTTCTTTCGCGCTATTTAAATTATTTCCAATCGATTCTATTTTTAATTCTACACGGTTTATTTCGAATTCGAATTTAGCTTTTTCCGCTGTAATTTTTTCCCTTTCGATATTTTCCTTTTGTAGTTTGTTTTCAAGTTGATTTAAAACGTTTATAATCTCATTTCTCTTTTCTTCGAGTTTTTTTATTTGTATTTCGTATTCTTTTTCTTTAAGGGTGAGTTCCTTTTCTTTTGCTCTCCGGATTAGTACGCCTTCTTTATTTTTTGAGAGTATGATGAAATTGTCCATCAGTATATCTCCGTTTCTTGTAACCCAGAATCCGCCCTTCTCTTTTGTGTTTTTCATTGCTCCTTCGAGAGTTTCGGCAAAGTTGTATTGGGAGAGTTCTTTTTTGAGGAGATGAGCAAATTTTCCCGATATAACCCCTGCGAGACCACTGTCTTTTTCGGTTTCTTCGACGCCTTTTATTGCAAATGTTCCGCCTTTTAATGATTCCTTTTCGATGAATTTTAATACTTCTTGTATTTCATTGGATTTTCCGACCGAACTTTTTACTCTTTCCCCGAATATGGCTTCTATCGCGGCTTCATAACCTTTTTTTACTTCTAAATTGTCCGAAAGTGAGGGTAAGTTGAATCTTTCGTTGATCTTCTTCATCTCTTTTGATATTTCGATATCTTTATTCTTGTAAAACTCGATTTCTTTTTTTGTCTTTTCGTTTTCGGATGTAATTGACGTGAGTTTTCTTAAGATGGCAGCCTTCTCATTTTCGGATTTTTCAATTGATTTATTCAGGTCGTTGATTATTTTTGTATTTTCTTTTAATTTTTTCTCTATTTCCGTTGTTGTTGAATTCAAATCCTTTATTTTTGAATTTTCTTTATCGATTTCTTTTTTATATTCTTCCCGGCTTTTTTTAAGAGAAAGCATGCGTAGGTTCTGTTCTTCTTTTTTTACGGTCAGAGAGAGATCTTTTTCTTTTAATGTTTCGATTGCAGAGGTTACATGCGAATATTCCTTTTCGATTTCCTCTATTTTTTCTTTGGAAGTTAGTATTTCTGAGTTCAACTTTTCTTCTGTTTTTTCTATATTATCCATTTCTTTCTGCAATTCGTCTATAATAGCAGAAAGATCTTTCGGCAGGTCTTTTGTGAAGTTATCTATATGTTTGAGTTCACCGGTATTACCCGCTTTCTTTTCTCTTAAGTTCGATGTATTTTCCTGAATGTCCTGTATTTCGTTTCCTCTTTGCCGGTATTCCTCTCTTTTCTCTTTTAGTTCATCTTCGCCTATTTTTATTTCGCTTTCCCATTTGCTTACTGTTCTTTGGGTCTCATTGATTTTTTTACTCTGTTCGCTAATTTTGTTTTCTCTTTCTTTTAATGTGTTTTCTATTTCAAATAAACGGTGTTTGGCTACAATAATTGATTTTATTTTTAATTCTTCTTTGAATGTATGATATCTTTTTGCTCTGTTTGCTTCGTTCTTAAGGGAACGGGCAATACTTCTCTTTTCGTTCAGGATGATTTCCACTTTTTCAAGAGAGTTGGATACGGAGTTTAGTTTGTTTTGCGCTTCTTTTCTATCGCCTCTGTATCTTTTTATTCCTGATATAGATTCGAAAATTTCTCTTCTAAGTTCCGAATCAGAGATAAGAAAATCTTCGACCAATCCCTGGTTTAAGATAGCTGATTTTAAACCGGTATTCGCGAACAGGTTCTGGATGTCGCGAAGACGGCAGGGAGTATTGTTGATAAGGAATTCTCCCTCTCCCGAGCGAAAAAATCGTCTTTTTATTTCTACTTCATCGTAATCTGTCGGTATGCCGCCGTTATTTTCGAATATCAGGACAACCTCTGCCATCCCTACGGGCGGACGTGTTTCTGTGCCCGTAAAGATAAGGTCTTCCATTCCTTCCGCTCGCAGAGATTTGGCACTCATTTCTCCGAGTGTCCATTTTATAGCATCTATTATGTTGCTCTTTCCGCAGCCGTTAGGACCGACGAACGAGGTAATACCTTCTTTTAAATCAAATGAGGTTTTCTTTGGGAAGGATTTGAATCCTGATAATCTAATTTCCTTTAAGCGCATATCGGTTTTAATTTATAAGGATGGGTAAAATAGTCAAGGAGTCTTGATATGAAGTTTTATGATTTTTTTTATGGAGCTTTTAATGGGCAAACAATTACGGTGTTTTATGAATATCAAGGGTTAACCGTAATGTTGCCATTTTAAGAGACCGTGGCCGCTCGGCTTCCGATACGTCCTTCCAAATGGCTAACACTTGTCTTGTGTATTATGTTTGTTTTATATGCATGGTAGGAAAATCATAAAACTTCCTATTTTTGTGTGGAGGTTGAAAAAAGAAAGCAATTGGCCGGCAGTGGTCGGCTGTCAGCTGCCAGCAATTTTTTATTACTAATTAACTAATCAACCAATATACTAGTTCACTGATCCAGCGGATCCCAGGGATTCAAAATTCAAGACCAGGTCCCTCTATATTCTATGATCCCAGATATACACGCTAAGATAACTCATTTTATGCAATCTTTATTTTTTAGGCGTTCTTTCATATCTTTTAAAGCTTTCTCTTTAGCTTCTATGGCTTTTTTGAAAGCTTTAATTTCTGCCGCTGCAGCGGCAGAAGGAGTGTCTTTATTTTTGCCTGCCTTTTGGTCTTCGAGATGAGACTTTTCATGATAGTTGTAAAATATGTCAAACATAATATCACCTAAATATGGATTGCCATAAGCATCCCGAAGGAATCTCTTTGCCAGATCTATATTTTTAGGCATTTCATTTCCGTTTTTATCCATCAATGTAAGTTCATATCTGTTTCCGTTTCCGTCGGGAGGTGTAATAAACACGATTTCGCCAGACGGTTTTGTTATAAATGTAAAAGGTTTAGTATTAACCGGTCCCAGACCTTTCTTTCCGGCAGCAATATTGAACAAGATATCTATAAGATTTCGCCAGTCAGCTCCATTTTCTGATATTCCAATAGCTTCAGGATGTTTTTCGACAACTTGAAGGAACAATTCCTGCCTTTTTATTTCTCGCTCCAGTTTCTTAATGGCATCCTCAAGATCGGAACAAAGAACTGGTCTATCCGAATTGCCATTCAGCTGTTTTCCGTTACTTGCAGGAGCCGAATTAGGTGAATCGGATCCGTCTTTATTATCCTTTCCGTCTTTACTTTTTTTATTCCTTTTTTTCTTATTCGAATCAGTACCGCTTTTTGTGGTGGATGTAGATTCGATACTAATGGAACTAGTGTTTTCAGCTGCCCCGGAAAGTTCCGAGTAAAGTTCATTTAGAACATAATTTTCTCTCATTGTCCCGGTTTCTGTTTCACACAGGAGTGATTGCCATGCTTCTTGAATCAATAAACAATGCTCGAGAGCCCAGGGGTTTTCTTCTGTTAGTTCATGCCCATTAATGGCTTTTTGGATTGCTTGATAATACATTGCCAGATCGACAAGTTCGGATATGGGAGCTTTCCCTTTGAATTGCTTATCAAGGTTTTCTATTTGTTTTTTGTTTTCATTCGCCCATTCCAATCGTTCTTCGAGTTCCGGTGCTTGTGCTGTGCTTATTTCAGTGCTCAATTTGCCGGATGGGTTTCCCTGTAGTGTCCAACCGGTGTTGGGGAAATCCAGATCAGAAAAATCCATATAGCTGAAGAAGCCATCTATCATTTTACGGAATCCGATTTTTTTAAAGGCATATACATTTAGTTTATTTTCATTCGGTTTGTAATTTTTAATGATTGAATCTTTATATTCGGTTTCTATTGTATTGCCCCATTTGTCTTCTATTCTGATTATACGATTATATTTATCTTTTTCGATATTGAATTTATCCGGAACGTAAATTTGGAGCAAAGTTCTTGTGTATCCTGAAGGGAAAAACCGGACGAAATATCCTTCAGGGTGCAGAGACCAGCGTCCTTCCGGAATATTCCGTTTGGATTCGGTATCACCCGGTTCTCCAAAAAGTACGGCTACTTTCTCTATTTCTTCATAAGTTGCATCTCTCTTACTAATAAGTTCTCTTATTTTTGCTTCTGTCTCAAGAAGTGCCTGTAGAGGGTCAGGAAGTCCGGAGAGGAACTTTTTAAATAAATCATCCGGTATTAGACTGATGGCGCCCCCATTTATTTCTATAATTTCTTTCGGAGTCAACATTTTTATAGCGGCCATGCGAGCATTCGGAGAAATGTTTTCTATTTTTGAACGGGCTATAATAGCCCAGATTAAAAGTTGTATGTCCCTTTGCTCAATATCGGGGTGATTGACGCTCTCCCTCAGTATTTTTTTTATGACCTCTGCCCGGGGTCCTTTTAAGGGGGCATAGATATAGCCATCTCCTTCTGTGGGTCCATATGTTCCGGGTTTAAGGCAGTAACTTTCGCAGTGCATTTCAAAAAGTCCTGGTTGTAGTAAGTAAGAGCCTGATGATGTTCTTCGGAGAGCCGTCATGTAGGCAAAGGTAGTGGGATTGAAGTTATCGAGAAAGGGGATATCTGTATTGGCGTCATCTATTCCTGTTTGCAGAGTTCTTTCTTTAGCCGATAAAAGATCTCTTACCCCTGGGAGAGGTAAATGAGCGCAGCCCCAAAAAAATGTTAGAATTAGTATAGTCAATAAAAATAATTTTAAAGTAGTTTTATTCATTATTCCTCCATTTGGAATACCGTTAAAGGTTATATATATCCATTTTTATTTTTTTAAATTGTAGATATTTCCGGGAAAATGTCAAGACGAGGATAGGACGCAGATTAACGCAGATTGACAGGATATTTTGTTTGTTGTTCAAGTGTTGAGGGCGTGTTGCCCGAAGGGCAAATATTCAGATTGTAATGCCGCATAGTTTGTAAATCCTAAGTTTTTTATTTAATTTAAACCAGATCTGAAAAATATACGAAAATGAGATAAAATTAAGGTTGATT
>Ga0315548_1002181_pt1 | contig 15455 bp, 11 predicted proteins | sample SalMarSW160110MG_2_FD_202540 | JGI IMG/M metagenome (GOLD analysis project Ga0315548, IMG submission 202540) | Salt marsh sediment microbial communities from the Plum Island Ecosystem LTER, Massachusetts, United States - Salt Marsh Sediment SW1601-110 ...
TTCTAACTATCGTGTGGCTAATTACTTAATGATAATTAGCCACACGAATCAGCGTTTCCTACGCAGCAAAGCCAAACCACCCAAGCCCAGCAGAGCTATTGTTGCTGGCTCAGGGGTCAACTGCACATTGTCGATGTAATAGCTTCCCCCAGTTAGAGTATAACCGGGATCGATATTGATAGCGAGCTGAAGCTGCGGACCCCATGAATTCCCTGTCAAATCATAACTGGTAAAATCATAGGTCAGCGTCCTTGTGTGGTCACCCCAAGAAGGATCCCAGCTGCCGGGCCAGGAAGGATTCATCGGGTCTTCTGCCTGGTCCTGGACCCAACCACTTGCACCGTCACTGTTCATAGCGAGAAGTTCCTGGTTGAGCCAGTTAAGGCCCACCCATTCCGCGGCCACCCACGACACTTCTAATGTAATTTCCCCAACAGTAGGATCAAACGCCGGCCAATCCCTTACAGCAGCCCAGCTAAAGTCCGTGGCCGTCGGAGTAACCACCATACACTGACTTCCGGTCAGAGGGTTGTTCCCGAGTGTTACAGTCGCATTAGAACCCGCATACCATCCTTGCAGACCGCTGCTCTCAAAGTCATCAAGAGTAGTAGCATTACCAAGGGAAACCAAGCCCAAAACAATGAACATTAAAACAAACTTTTTACACATAATACTCCTCCTCATACATCAAAAAAACAAAGCCTAACCTATCGTTGTTGCTTTCGACACGCATCCATAAGCTGGTGGCGGGTGTGGCTCGTTTGGCAACATACTTCGTACTAAACGACCGTCACCCTTATGCACGCCTGTCGCACATAAGGTTTTGGGGAATTGATATAATCCTCCTCCTTATAGAAGACTTGTCAAAACCCTCATACTACCCAATTTTCCAACTTAAATTTTACCATATTACCCATTTTCACGTCAAGAGAAATCTTATCAGATTTCATAAAAAACTTGATTATAGGGGCTGTCAGCATATAACTTCTTTTATTAGAAGGACTTATAAGCATATAGAGATAAAATTATTAAAAAATCCATTACAACCGCTACAACCGTCAATTCCCACATCCCTCCATAGGCTGCACAAGGGTAAAAAAGCCGCTTTATAACGATTTTTCAATTCCCTGGACTTGAGTCAAATCTTTCAAAAAATGTGCTTAAATACGCTGTTTTTTGACAAAATAGGGTCCAAAACAATGCGAAAAAGGGGATATTTACTCTAAACAGATATCCCACTGGTGTGGGTAATGGCATGGTAGTTCCAATGCTCAACATTATTTACCCCAAAGCATCCTGCTACATGACAGCCATAGTTCTGCTGCCGGATTATTTTGAATTTTCAGACGATTTTTTGTATAATAATTAAGGCATAGGTCGGATTGTGCGTAGTGGGGGGTATGCGCTACACAGGCTTCACGTTCATAAGGAACTTTTTAGGAGCGGTGGTAAGGTGTTTGTGTCGTTGAAAAATCAGCTTTATATCTTGATTGTGATAGTTTCTCTTTTTACCGTCATTGCTACAGCGCAAACGGAAATAACGTCCATTTCACAAAATGCCGACATCATCGGCCGATATGAAAAGTTCGAACTGACCATAACCGTCTCGGAGAGCTACAGCAATCCTTTCGATACCGATATCGTTGATATTACGGTTACTTTTACCAAACCGGATGGCAATGACGCCGAGGTACCTGCCTTTTTCTATGAGGAATACGATGAAGATGCGAATGGACTCTTTGTCAATGGCAGGGACCCGTGCTGGAAGGTGCGCCTTGCTCCATCTCAACTCGGCGCCTACGAAGTCAATCAGATTACGATTATTGACCATAATGGCACAAGCATAGTTGACCCGGAGGTAACTTTTACCTGTATTGAAAGCAATGAAAAAGGAATTATCAGAGTAGATAACCGAAATTCTTATTATTTGCAGTACGATAATAATGAACCATATATACCCATTGGTCACAACGTCGGGTGGTGGGATGCGAACGGAACAGACATTTGGGAAAACACCTTTACGGAAATGGGCAGCGTTGGTGAAAATTGGGTTCGTATCTGGATGACCCATTTCCACCAGGGTACGCTTCTGGAATGGAGAGCATACAAACAATATTATGGAGGCGTAGGAGTTCTTAGCCTGCCCATTGCCTGGAAGCTGGACAGAATGGTTGAAAGTTGCGAGCAAAATGGTATTTCAATGCAGTTGGTTTTACAGCACCATGGACAATTCAGCACTGAAGTCAATCCAAACTGGGACGACAATCCCTATAACATCATCCATGCTGCTACAGATGGCGGATTTCTCAATGACCCGAATGAGTTTTTCACGGATTCCGAGGCGCGAAGGATAACCAAATATAAATATCGTTACATCGTTGCGAGATGGGGATATTCTTCAGCCATTTTGGCTTGGGAGCTCTGGAACGAGGTGCAGTATACCGATGCTTGGAGATTCCGCAGCGACAAGTCAAGCGTTGTCAATTGGCACAATGAAATGGCCAGTTACATACGCAGCACAGACCCTTTCAATCATCCCATAACCAGCAGCAGTCACGGCTCTGGTTTTGAAAATATCTGGAATCTTCCAGGCATCGACCTGATTCAGGTTCATTACTACGGAAGCGGCACTATTGGCTATTTCGAGCAAACCGCCTTGAGCTTGGCAAGTTTTAATAAGCCCGTGATTATGGGTGAGTTTGGAACAGGCACGGAATGCGACATTAACAGCTTGCCGGAACCTCAGAAAACACAAATGCTCGATACTCTGGAGCTGCACAACGGCATCTGGAGCGCTTTTCACGTTAAAAGTGGCGGGCATCTATGGTGGTGGGATTGCTACATTGAAGCACTCGACCTTTACGATGAATTCACGGCGCTGGGGGTTTACGCAGAGAATGAGGACCTGGCGGACTACAATTTAGCCAGGGCCCAGCGGGCGGTTTCGGGGGCAGAGGCGTATTTTGCAAATCCGGTTCTCTACGATTTCGAGGCAGAGTCCACACAAACGATATTTACTCTCGAGCAAGATTACTTCCCCGGCATGGAAAATCTTTCGCGATGGCTTCACGGTTCAGACAAATCAGCCTATAAGTCAGACCCCAATTTCCATCTGAATATGACGACTGCCGGCTCTCTGAGAATCCACGTGGAAAGCGTCTCCACCTGGGGCAATAACAGCCTGAAGGTGCTTGTTAATGGTGCACAAGTTTTCTCATCAAGCTATGCAAATGGTTCATCCAATTTTATAATCACGGTTCCGCTTTCGGCAGGTCAGCAATCGGTGCAAATAGAAAACACCGGGCAGGACTGGTTTAATATAAACAGCTATGAGTTTGCTCCCAATAACATCTCTTTTCTGGATTCGGTCGGACTTTCGGGCAATGAGCGCGCCTTTATCTGGATTTACGATACCGGCAGTCAATACGGCCAAACAACACATGGCGTCTTTCATAACGAACCTGTTATTGTCAAGGGACTCGATGACGGCCATTACGTTGTCGATGTTTTCGCAACTCGGGGCACCGGAGGTGTTATTGATTCGGGCGAAGCAGATTCTGTCTCCGGCCTGTTGACATACACGCTACCGGATTTCAGCAAAGATATTGCTGTAAAAGTCAGGCCGCTCTGTATTGTGGATTTCGACGACCTTGCGGCCTTCTGTAGCCAATGGTTGCAGAGCAGTCCGGACCTCGAAGCCAACCTGGATGGCCTCGGGGCGGTCGATTTCCTTGATTTCAGCACCTTTGCCAATTACTGGCTTCAATCCTGCCCGGAAAACTGGCCGTTATAAGGGAGAATTTAACTGGCTGGTTGAACCAAGGCCAATTTGGGGAACATTGGCCGTGAGAACCAGTGAAAATTTTCCTGAAATGCCCCTTGAAATATTCTCCGGCTAATGTAAAATTCCAGGAAAAGCGGTATAATACCAATTGCGAATAATTAATGCGCTTACTCGTGTCATTTCGAGCGAGCCGTAGGCGAGTCGAGAAATCTATTTTAACAGATTTCTCCACTACTGGCCACTTTGTGGCCCTTCGGTCGAAATGACATAAGCGCAAATTTTAATCGCAATTGGTATAATTTAACAAAATCTACTTTACTTATGAGTCTCTCTCTAATCTATAGGTAAATATTTGAAAGGTGGAAAAATGAAAAACAGAATCTATTTCATTGGTTTTGCCGTTGGTGTATTATTGAGCTGCCATATCCTCTTTGCCGAGAGCTTCGAGAATAATCGAATTGAGATATACATAAGCACCAGGGAAAATCTAACACAGGAAAACTACGTGCTCGAAAAGGAAATCGTGCGCTTTATAGATGAGGCACAGGCAAGCCTGGATATCGCGGTTCAGGAGCTGCGCTCAGGGCAAATTAACACAACTTCGAATCCTATCAAAGAAGCTGTTCTCCGGGCCGCACAGCGTGGATTGAAAGTTAGAATCATTGTTGAAGCAAGTTATTTGACGCCAAATTCCGACAATCTGAATACATTTGCGGAATTTTTAAACACTGAAAACATCTCTATTCAGGCAGACCGTAATCCGGACATTTTCCATAATAAATTCGTTATTCGTGATAAGGACAAAGATACTGCCGCTTTGCTCACGGGCTCGACGAATTTCACTGATACCGGCACAAGGCGACACTACAATCACATTTTGGTTCTTCACTTTACAGGCGAAAGAAAAGCTTATTTTGAAATCCTCGACCGCTACCAGGAAGAATTTGATGAGTTTCTATCCGGCACTTTTGGCAATAAGCAGCCATCACAAGAAGTAAAGACATATCGAATAGGAAATACCTATTTAACAGTTCTATTTTCTCCCGATAACGACCCTGATGATTACCTTCTGAAAACTGTTCTCGATGCAAAAGAGACCTTGGATGTTATGATGTTTACCTTCGGCTCAAACTCACCTCTTCTATCAGGAGTGATTAATCGTTTCCATGCCGTGAAATATATAGACCATGCACCGACAAACCAGCCCAAAGTCAAAGTCAGGGTCGGTATGGAAGGAAAACAGTGTCAGTACTGGTCCGCCTATTCAACACTGAAAAAACTTGGGGTCCCGGTCAAAATTGAAAACACAACTGCCAAACTTCATCATAAGGTCGGCATTATTGATAACAAAAAAGTCATCCTTGGGTCTTACAATTGGACGCTCTCCGCGAACGAAGACAACGATGAGAATGTGATTGTTATGAGTAATTCTGACATTGCAAATCTTTTCACCCAGGCTTTTGATGAACTCTGGAACGGCGTTCTTGTTGACCAGGACTAAGCATCTGGAAAAATCTAATTCTTGTCGGTCCACTTTCAGCGAACCTTAAAAAGCGTGGTTTTCGAGGCCCAACTCTCCTATAATGAACTGACAGCCCGCCGTCGCGGAGCCCGCTATGGCTGGCGTAGAACGGCAGCAAAAGCAGTTAAAAAAATAGAGACAAAATGAGTAAAGTTGCTCGAAGCATAATGTTGTTGGCCCTGGTAGCCATTGGAATATTCGCACTGCTGTCTGTCTTAGGGGCTTTCTACGGGGCGGAAAAAGCCAAGTTGCTTTTTAACTCGATTGCTCTTCAATTCTACTTCTCCGGATTCTTCGTTCTCATAGTAACCGGCTTTATGAAGTTCCGAAGTCTGTTGCGCAGGCCGGGGTTGTTTATGATTCACGCCGGCTGCTTACTAATCCTGGCTGGAGCAATGTGGAGCTCGCAATCGGGACATCGACTGTACTTTCGGCTCTCCGGCAATCACAAGATACCTAAGGGATATATGATTATTGAAGAAGGATTTGAAGAAAAGCACTTATTTTCAGATGACTTCATGCAACCCTTAGTTGAATTGCCCTTTACTATCAAGCTTAAAGATTTTCGTATCGAGTACTATGATAAACCATCGACTTCAGTGCTAAATATCATAACGGCCGATGGTCAGCACCTGCAGCTTCCTGCCGAAGTTGGGCAGACGGTCTCTCTTGGGCAGGGAAAAAACGAAATCACTGTTTTACGCACCTTCAAAAATCTTAAGGTACGCACGTTGGATGGCCAAAGAGTTGTGACGGATGAAGAAGGAACCGGTTTCAACCCGGCTGTGCAGGTCGAAATTAAACAGCCTGATGGCAGCAAATACACACGTTATGTCTTCGAGCTTTTTCCAGACTTTGAGCAGGGCGACGATGCACTGCAACTAAGTTTTGTCTCACATGAACCCCCGGTTATAAGGGATTTCTTAAGTGAAGTAGTGGTCATAAAAACCTGTCCCGAGCGAAGTCGAGGGGATGGCAAAGAAATATTAAGTAAAGTAATTGAAGTAAATCACCCGCTGCACTACGGCGGATACCATTTTTACCAGCATTCGTATGATGCCGAAGAGGGCAAATATACTATTCTTTCAGTAACATCTGATTCGGGTCTGTATTGCGTATACGCCGGATATTGGATGCTTTGCCTTGGTGTAATCTGGCATTTCTGGCTCAGACACATCGCCAGTTCATCCTTCGTAGCAGCGCTACTGCGGAGAATGGACCGGTTAAAATCAAAAACAGAAAAATAAGATAAAATTAAAATGGCAATAAAATATACATATCAGGGTCTATTAATTTACCTGACGATTGCGGCATACCTTTTCGCCTTTGTAGCTCGCATTGCAGGCAGAAAACCTGTCCTCCGTAGCCTTGGCGAAGGAGGAAAGGCCGCTCAGATTCTTTATCTGGCTGGTTTTATTGTCGCAACCGCATCTTTTGGCTACCGCTGGTATCACGTTCGCCACGTACCCTTTCAGAATCTTTTCGAAGTTTTCATAGCTATGGCAATGGCGGTTTATCCACTCTCGATTTTTTGCAGGCGTTTTCTTCGTGTCGGAGGCGAGGCAGCGGATATGCTTATTGGAGCCATCGTACTGGTCCCTGCTGGCTTCGTATTCCATGCAGAACCACAACGGCTGCCACCTGCTTTACAATGCTGGCTGTTCGCCCCGCATGTAGCGGTATATCTGCTCGCTTATGTGATAATGGCAAAAGCAGCGGTGCAGGCACTATGCCAACTCAAAACCGCGGGAGATAGCACCGATTCTTCTCTTATCCCTTATGAAGAAGGCACGTACAGAATGATTTGTCTTGGTTTTCCGCTTCTGACGTTAGGGCTAATCATGGGAAGCTGGTGGGGCAAACTCGCCTGGGGCGACTATTGGGACTGGGACCCGAAGGAACTTTGGGGGCTCGCTTCATGGCTGGTATATGTGGAATACTTTCACGTAAGATACCTGTTCGGCAAAAGATATCCGCGATTGAACAGCTCAATTGCAATTTTAGGTGCCGTTGTGATTATAATAACACTTCTCTGGGTCAACTTATCCCGTCTCTTCTCCGGCCTGCACAGTTACGCTACTTAGCTTGTTATTTGCGCATCTCTGGTCCGAAACGGGCATCGAGCTTAAAGAGTCGCTTCGCAGGCAAATTAAGGACCTGCGAGCTTTCAAGAGATAGAGATGTGCGAATCTGCTCAAGAATATTCTCTATCCTTTCATCATTAACTGCGATGATGGTGAACCAAATATTGAATGTATCCTTGCCCGCCGCCCCGCCTTGCGTCGGGAGACGCGGGGGCTGGCGCAGATAGCTGTGGGTTACTTCAGGGAATTGGCCTATTATTTCCGCAGCCTGGTCAACACATTCCGGCTTAACGCTAACCGCCGCCAATGTGCTACTAAACCCAAGTTTATTTGAATCAAAGCTCGCACCCAGTCGACGAATTATCCCCTCATCAAGCATCCTCTGGACGCTGTGCCAAAGCTGGTCGGATGAAATTTGTAACCTGTCCGCTATAACCTCGTAAGGCCTTTCATTTAGAGGAAAGTTGTCCTGAAGCTCTCGCAGTATCTGTGAGTCGTTTTTATCCATCAAAAACCTTTCTGCTCTTTTTTGCCACAAAGGCACTAAGACACAAAGACTATAATATATTTATTTTTTATTTTCGTGACTTTGTGTCTTCGTGGCCAAATTTTTCTGCCTGGACAATCCTATCTTTTCGCTTGACCGTAGTGTACCAAATCACTATACAAGATTCAATGCCGAATGGAAAAGTCTATCTTGTTGGCGCAGGGCCTGGTGACGCAGAGCTTATCACCTTAAAGGGCTATCAGTTAATATGCCAGGCCGATGTCATTCTCTACGACCAACTTATACCGCCGGAACTATTGCCGCTGGCCAAACCAACCGCTGAGCTAATACCTGTCGGCAAACACGCGGGCAAACATACCCTTCCCCAGGAAAAGATAAACGAGCTTTTGATTGAAAAAGCAAAGGAAAACAAAATTGTCGTCCGGCTCAAAGGCGGCGACCCATTTCTCTTTGGCCGAGGAGGTGAGGAGGCCGAAGCCTTCGCCGAGGCAAAAATAAATTTCGAAGTCGTGCCCGGCGTTACCAGTGCGTTGGCTGCTCCTTCTTACGCCGGAATCCCGCCTACTCACCGCGACTTTACCTCCAATGTTGCTATCGTAACCGGACATCGTCGGGATAAACTTGCCCCCGCGAAAGCGGGGGAAGAAATCGAAATACCCAAAGCAGGTACCATCATTTTCCTTATGGGTGTGGCCAATATACAAAAAATCGTTGACTCGCTTCTCAAAGCCGGCTGGTCAAACAAAACCAAAATTGCTGCTATCGAAAATGGTACTTTTTACAACCAGAGGGTCATTACCGGCACTCTTGAAAACTTTGTTCAGATAGCCCAAAATGCCAATCTGAAACCTCCTGCCGTCTTTATTGTAGGCAAAGTTGTAAGCCTGCATCAAAAACTGAACTGGCTGTCTTCAAAACCAAAGGTGCTTGTCCTCGGCACACATCCAGAGAAATACAAACATCTCGGCACCATTGTACATCGCCCGATTGTCAAGTGCATTGCTCTTGATAATTATTCACACCTTGAGAAAGTCATAAAACAGCTTCAGAGCTTTGACTGGCTGATATTTACCAGTCCTAATGGCGTCCGGTTCTTCTTCGAACAATTGCGTCTTTCAGGCCTTGACGCCAGAGCACTACACAAGACAAAAGTTGCCGCCATCGGCAAGACCACCGCTGCTGAGCTTTCCGCTCGCGGCATATCGGCTGACTTAGTACCCGCCGGAAGGCGTCCTGCGGAGGACAATGAATCGAGCGCAGGCCTGCTCGAAAAATTCAGTAAGTACCACGGCCATCCTGGCCGTGGTATCACTGGCTGGAAGCCCGTGATACGAGTGCTTATTCCGCGAGCCGAAGTCGCCTCATCCGAATTGCCTGAAGGTCTCACCCAACTCGGTGCAGCGGTTGAAGTTGTTCCTGTTTATAAAACTATAGAGATAGAGCCGGCCGAAGTTGATTTTGATTATATCGATATAATACTATTTACAAGCGGTTCTGTTGTCAGGGCATTTGTGAATAAATTCGGCAAAGTACCTTCCAGCATCAAGGCATACTGCCTCGGCCTCCCGACATTGGCCGAAGCAAAAAAATACGGCATTGACGCCGAGCTTATGCCTCGACCGTAAGTACCACGGCCATCCTGGCCGTGGTATCATGGGCTGCTCCTCGACTTCGCTCAGGGTGGTGAGCTTGTCGAACCAGAAACCTGTGACACAAGGAAACCAAATGAAATCACTGCAAAAAAGCAACAAGCTGTTTAGAGATGCGATAAAGGTAATACCTGGCGGGGTCAATAGTCCCGTTCGTGCCTTCAAGGCAGTTGGTAAAAAGCCAATATTTATCCAAAAGGCAAAAGGCCCGTATCTATATGATGTCGACGGCAACAGGTACATTGACTACTGCCTTTCCTGGGGCCCAATGATACTCGGCCATGCACACACCCAAGTTCTCAATCAGGTAAAAAAAGTAATGGCCAAAGGAACCAGCTTCGGCATACCCACTGAACTTGAAACACAGCTTGCAAAAATGCTCGTCCAGGCCATAGACTCCGTTGAAAAGGTACGCCTGGTTAGCTCCGGCACCGAGGCCGTTATGACTGCCATTCGACTTGCCCGTGCTTGTACCGGTCGAGATAAAATTATCAAATTCATCGGCTGCTATCACGGCCATGTTGACCACATGCTCGTCAAAGCCGGCTCCGGCGCAATGACCTTTGGTACTCCAAGCAGTCCGGGTGTCCCAAAAGATTTTACAAAACATACAATCCTGCTGCCGTACAACAATGTCGATATGCTCGAAAAAGCATTTAATAAATACAAAGGCAAAATTGCAGCCGTAATAGTTGAGCCGGTCGCGGGAAATATGGGAGTAGTATTGCCAAAGAAAGGGTTTCTTTCGACCATCAGAAAATTATGCAATAAATATAAAAGCATACTAATCTTCGACGAAGTAATCACCGGTTTTAGAATCAAATACGGCAGCGTAGTACCACGGCCATCTTGGCCGTGGTATCACGGGCTGGAAGCCCGTGATACGAACATAAAAACAGACTTGACCTGCTTGGGTAAAATAATCGGCGGCGGCTTTCCGATAGGCGCCTGTACAGGTAAGCAGAAGCTTATGGATAAACTGTCCCCACAGGGTCCAGTCTATCAGGCCGGCACCCTTTCAGGAAATCCGGTCTGTGTCGCCGCAGGCATCGCAACTTTAAAGCTGCTAAAAACGAAAGGAACTTATCCCGCTTTAGAACGTTCGACAAAAAGACTCTGCGATGGAATCAGCCAGGCACTTCAAAAACAAAAAGTAAAGCATACTATAAATCGTATCGGCTCAATGTTTACTGTGTTCTTCAATCCCGGACCTGTAACTGATTACTCCTCGGCGGCAAAGTCCGACACTGCGATGTACGCAAAATTTCATACTGCAATGCTGAAAGCCGGAATTTATCTACCCCCATCGCAGTTCGAGGCCTGCTTTGTCTCAACCGCACATAAACAAAGTGACATCGCTCAAACAATCGCAGCCGTTCATAAGGCCAAACTCTAATCAGACATCGGGAAAATCTCCCCAGCGCTTTTTAATTCTGCCAATTTGTCTGCATCTAAACCGATTTCGTCATCTGTCAAATAACACGCCGGCTCCGGCGCCCACGGGTCGCCAAAATGCAAATCCGCCCGCACCCTAAGACTCCCCCCGCATCCATCGAAAAACTTACAAACTCGGCATCTACCCTTTATAAAACTTCGCCGGTCTTTCAACCCGCCAAGCAGCGCGTCGCTCGTATCCATCCAAATTTGGCTAAATGGTCTTTGCCGCACATCGCCGAGTGAATAATGTCCCCAGAACTGGTCGGGGTGAACCTTGCCGTGAAAATCAATACAGCCGATTCCAACTCCGCTGCTATATAGTCCGCCGCCATTCCAGGTCAGTAGTTTCCAGACATCATCCGCTCGGTTTGGGTCTTCCTTCAGTAATTTCAGATATAAATAAACGCCGTCAACATGGTTATCAACCGTTAAAATGTCTGTTTTCCTACCGGCTTGTTTAAGCTGTTTTGTCCGGGCTAAAATTTTATCAACGGCATCTCTTGTCTGAGTGTGAGTAAGTGCTTCATCAACCATAGTCTTTCCTCTTCCACTCGGTACGAAATGGTAGAAGCACGCCCGCTCAATATCATTTGCTTCGAAAAAATCGAACCATCTCTCCAAATCCTTGATATTTCTTTTGGTCAAAGTCAATCTAAGGCCGACCCGCACACCGGCATCCTGACAGTTCTTAACACCCTGAACCGCCCTGTCAAAAGCACCGGCTACACCTCTGAACTCGTCATTGACCTTTCCTATCCCATCAAGACTGATACCCACATACGAAACTTTATGCTGATTTATTTTCTTGGCCACATCTTCTGTTATCAACGTACCGTTTGTTGAAATCACCGTGCGCAGACCTTTTTTGACCGCATAATCAAGCAACTCGAATAAATCATCCCGCATCAATGGCTCTCCGCCGGAAAACAGCACCGATGGCACGCCAAACTCAGCCAAGTCATCTAAAACTTTTTTCGCCTCTTTCGTTGACAGCTCATCGTCGGCCTTGTCGGTGCCACTATCGTTATAGCAATGCACGCACTTTAGATTACACGCTCTGGTTATATTCCATACAACGATAGGCCGTCTCTCCGATGCACTTTTCGGCACAACACCTGTGCTCTCGTCCGCCCCTTCTTCACCATAGCGAATCCAGTCCCCCGGCGTAACTTCACCACAATATAATTTGCTTATATTTATCATAGACTAATCTTAAAAACTAAAAAAATTCAATGAACTGCTTCCGGCGGAATGTACGCACAAAAAGGTTCTTCAGCCATATAGTTGCCCGTAACGGCGTATGCCCTGCCGCGACATCCACCGCATACGTGTCTATAACCACAAATGCCGCATTTGCCTTGGAGCTTGTCACTATCCCGCATTCGTGCAAGGTCCTTGTTGTTGTACCATATATCAGAAAGTTTATCTTTCAGGATATTGCCGCACTTTACAGGCAGATAACCACACGGAAATACATCTCCCTGATGCCCGACAAACAATACACCAAGCCCTGCAAGGCATCCGCGTGAAGATTTTCGATTTTCAATCGGCAATTGCTTCTGCCTGATGACTCGTTCATAGTGAGGCCCGCAGGTTACCTTTATTTGCAGCTCACCCCTGTCCTCCGACTTGTCCGGCGTAGCGAAAGCGAAGTCGGAAGCATTAGCGAAGGAGGAACGGCCATCCAGTTCGCAAATCTCAAGCAGTTTCTGTTCGTACTGTTGTGGTGAAAGCATATCCGTTTCAGCCAGCTCCTGTCCGCAGCCGACCGGAACCAACATAAATATATGTACTGCTACAGCACCAAGTGACTTAGCCAACTCGTAAATATCCTCTAACTGTTCGGCGTTATGTTTAGTCAAAGTAACATTTATCTGAAAAGGCACGTTTTTATCACGAAGATGTCCAATACCCTCAACCGCTCTCTCAAAGGAGCCATCCAACTGCCGCAGTTTGTTATGAACCTCAGCCGTTGCACCATCGAGACTCACCGCAACTCTTGCAATCCCGCTGTTACGTATCTTCTCGGCTGTTTTCTCATTTATCAATGTCCCATTAGTCGCAAGAGCAGGGATAATCCCAATAGACCCGGCATAGGCAATCAACTCGAATAAGTCTTCGCGGCACAATGGTTCACCCCCTGAAAAAACCAACATCGGCATCACAGATTGGCTTCTTCCCAGCTCAACTAACTGCTCTATCAAATCTTTCGCCTGAGCCGTTGTTAAATCTCTGACAGCCGCTTCGTTAGACTCCAGACGACGACAGTGCGCACAGGCCAGATTGCACTTTATCGTTGTCTCCCAGAACAAAAGTCTCAGGACTTGTCTGACGGCAGTCACGACTTGTTTCGACCCTGCGTCCTCCTTCACGACTACATATCCTCCTTACTTTCCGACTCGTCGGACGAGTCCGATTCGGATGCAATTTCCTCTGCCCGCTGCACGATACTATCAACCAGCCTTGCCGCCTCAGCCGTGCCGTTCTCCTTAGCAACAGTGTCGATATTCTTTATAACGCAATGCAGAAGCTTATTGACAACTCGATTGACCATCATCTCAAGCGCCTCTTTGCAGTCGGCATCTTTCCTCGCTCCTGCGAAAAATCGCTCCAGCTCATTTTGACTTATCTGGGTAAATTTCTCTTTCATCCGTCCTATTAATGGCCCTATGTCCCTGGCTCCGAACCAATCCATAAACTCGGCAACGCTCTCTTCAATAATCTCCATGGCTCCAGCCATATCCTCTTCACGGGCCTTTCGATTCTGCGAAACCACTTCAGAAAGGTCATCGATACTATAAAGGTACACATCCTCTATTTCATTCACAGATGGCTCAAAGTTTCTCGGCACCGCAATATCGATAATCAAAAGTGTTCCTCTTCGGCGCTGACCAACTATTTTCTCGAATGTTGTCTTATTAAAAAGAAAATCTGTCCCTGCCGCTGAGGATATCACAATGTCTGCATCAATTAGATTTTCCTGAAGCTCCTCCCACTTTCCGACAGAGACTGAAAACCGCCTTGCCATATCAAGGGCTCGTTCGTAAGACCTGTTGACAATCGTTATGCCCTTGCAGCCGGTCTTCAAAAGATGCTGTACAATCAGCTCCCCCATCTCGCCGGCACCAATCACGACAACTTTCGCCGATGAGATATCGGCAAAAATCTGCTTCGCAAGCTCCACCGCCACTCCCGCAACACTCACTCGCCCCTGTGAAATCGAGGTAGTCGCATACACCTTCTTGCCGGCGGTAAATGCACAGTGAAACAGCCGATTCAGAACCTTTCCGGTGCTCTGGACAGAACATGCGAGCCGGAAACTATCCTTAACCTGCCCGATTATCTGCGGCTCACCCACTACCATGCTGTCCAGACTCGAAGCAACCATCAGCAAATGTCTGACCGCATCACCATCGTTGTAGAAATACATAAATGAACGAAACTCTGTCACGTCGATATTGTGAAACTCGGAGAAAAACTTGGCTATCGTTTCGGGGTCGATTGCCTCCGTGCGCCTGCAGGCACAGTACAATTCAACTCGATTGCACGTTGACAGCAGCACAAACTCCGCTTCATCGAGCGTCCTGTCAGCATCAAACGCCAACCTCTCACGAATATCTATCGCAGCTGTTTTGTGATTTAATCCTACAACCAGAATCTTCATTGTTGTCCCAATTCCATAGCATTAAAACCGGTAAAATCATGCTGAGTCGTACCTAAAAGAGCCGCTCCCAAAATCGCAAACAGGATAAGAACAAAGACCGCTATCGTTATATACGCCCTGATTTTACCACTGTGCAAAAGCTGGCGATTAAATATAAGCGAAACTAACAGAAGAACCCATGCTCCAACGATGGGAGTAACCTTTCCATCGGTCAGCCAGTCGGTAATACTCATTCCCAGCAGTGAAATAAGGCCCACACCACTTATCATTCCTATCGTAATCAGTACAAAGCCGGCCCTTATCCCAAAAATCGTCATCCGCTCAAGCTTTTCGATATTGGGTATCCTGCCGAAGACCTGCATAACCTTTTTTTGCTTTAGCCGGCGTTTGCCGAGCAAATAAATAATTGCGTTAGCCGTTGCAAACGCAATCGACGCCCCGCCGAGAATCATCGCGATACCGTGGGCAATCGCCCAGGGTGTAGCGGCTATTTTATGAGGTTCTAAGGCCGGCTTGGCAACAAACCCGGTCATTAAAATCATCGCAAAAATCACCCATACCATTACCGAACCAAACCAAACCTGCTCAATTGCGATACTGAGAAAAAGAAATACCAGGCCGAATACGATAGTAAGCACAATCATCGACTCGAATAATCCAGTCAACGGGACTGCTTTTAGCTCAACAGCTCGAAGTATCAATATCACCGATTCAAGCGTTACCGCCAGCGAAATAAGTGGTAAAAGAAATCGCCTGCATTTTTCACCATCAGTGAATAACTGCAAAATACCAACGAGCGCCGCTGCA
>Ga0315548_1002182_pt1 | contig 15446 bp, 13 predicted proteins | sample SalMarSW160110MG_2_FD_202540 | JGI IMG/M metagenome (GOLD analysis project Ga0315548, IMG submission 202540) | Salt marsh sediment microbial communities from the Plum Island Ecosystem LTER, Massachusetts, United States - Salt Marsh Sediment SW1601-110 ...
ATTTATTAGATCGTTAAGTGAAAATGCAGCAATGTACGCTTTCGCAATTCCTTGCATTGTCCAAAGAAAAATAAAAAACAGCATAAATAGTAATACTATAGTGGTGTTTTAATTTACAACCTACAGCACATGTATGGTTGGCGCCTGACTCAAATTCCCATAGCCCTTTTGGTAGAAACTGTTAATCACCTCGGTTGGCTCCGTAGATTAGTTAAATCTTACGCAGCAATCATTATCAAAAATAAACAGGAACTTGAAACACAATTTCTAGCGACATTTGGGTATTCCCAACAGCAAGCCTATGCAAATTTAAAGTAAGACCGACCGAATTAAATCCAGATAATTACTCAAAAGCCGAGTAATCAGAAATTTAGCTCTGATGTGTTCTTTGCCATTTTGTCCCAGCTTCTTTGCCAGTTTCTTATCTTTCATGAGTTGGACAATTCTCTCGGCAAAGGCATTTTCATCACCCGGCTCACAGAGAAAGCCGGTTTCACCGTCAATCACCTGAAGCGGAATGCCGCCGACATTCGAAGCGACGACTGCGGCTTGTTTCCATAAAGCTTCAGCCACCACAAGTCCAAAGCCTTCCCTGATGGATTTTTGGATAATGACATCCGAGAAACGCTGCAGCGAATTGACCAGAATATTATTTTCTGAGGTAATGAGAATTACATCATATGACTCGATTAGATTGTTAGCCGATTGGGCAACTTTCTGATATATTTTCATGCCTTCAGGATCATCGGTTGCCATACTGCCGCATAAAACCAGACGACAATCAATCTGCTTTTTAACCTTCTTAAAAACCCTGATGACTCCCTCCGGGTCTTTCCATTTATCGAAACGGGAAATCTGGGTAATGATCGGTTTATCGGTCGGGATTCCGAATTTTTTCAGAAATCGCTGGATGTCATTAGTGGATAGTTCCTTATTTTTGGGACTGAGTGGATCAATCACTGGTGGAATTATCCTCTGTTCGATATAGATATCATCTTTTTTATAATTTTCATGCGACACTATCGCCAGGTCATATTTCAGAATAAATTTCTTAAGAAAATCCCATAATTCCGGATCAGGATGGGAAATATCAATATGGCAGCGCCAGATCCAGGGTTGCTGCTTGATGTAATACCTAATCATCGGCAGCGGCTGCGGATCGTGAATGATGACACAATCGTGGTTCAGATGGGTATAAATTGAGAATTCCTCACTGGCGCGAATGTAAATCTCCTTCTTCATATCGGTTAGACGAATTGAATCACCTTGCAGAGCATTATGGAACTTTTTGGTGATTGAAAACAGATCGGGATTTCCGCGAATAATCCGCCAACCGGTATTGAGACCGACATCATTCATCAGGGGAACCAGGCTGTTCAAAATTTCTGCCACGCCACCTCCCAAATAAGTGGAATTCAGGTGCACAATTCTCTTCCCGTACAGTGCTCGCGCCTGTTGAAATATTTCGGTAATGACTTTATCGCCAACGATACCACGATAGTCAATCAGTTTAATCATTTGCTGACTCCTTTAATCAAAGTTCTGAGGAAATTTCTAACTTCTGTGGTGGTTTTTACTCTATATTTTGCTGCAGTCAGACTAATACCAACCTTGATAGTATAATGATCGAGCAACTTCCTGAATATATATTCGTCAGTTTTATCATCACCAATTGCCATAATAAAATCAGGATTGACTCGTCCTACCCAGATAGATACTGCTCGTCCTTTATTGATCCCATAATTCTTTATTTCAATGACCTTATTTCCTGCCAATACCTGCAGTTTAAGAGTTGATGCCCGATTTCGCAGCGTCTGAGATAATTCCCGGGCCCGGATCTTTCCTAATTCTGTCACTATTTTCCGATAATGCCAGACCAGCGAGAAGTCCTTTTCTTCGACAAATGAACCCGGGGTCCGGCTGACATAATAATCCAGGATCGGTCGAATTTCCGTTTTCCATTCATCCGACATGGATTCAATCATCTGCCAATCAGTATTTGGCTCCTTAAACCAGGCTCCATGCTCAGCAATAAGATTGAGGGTATTAATTCTACCCAGCCAATTATCTAAAGTGCCCTTGTCCCGACCGCTAATTACAACCACGGTATTTTCAGAAGAAAGATCTTTAATCAATTTAAGTAATTTTTTATCCGGTGCAACTTTCTGTGGGTCTTCTGAAAAATCTACTAAAGTGCCATCGTAATCCAGAAAAATCAGCCGGTTTTGGGCTGACTGATAGTGGTCGAGAATCTTTTCAATAATTGCCTGATCTAATATGCTGGCTTCCATCGCCTGCTGGAGTTTCTTGACTTCAAATAAACTCTCGAAGAAATCTTTAGACCAGTCCTTGTTAGTGTAGCGTTTTAATTTACCCTGCATGCTAACCATCCGGCGCCGCTGTTCTTCAGGAGTCATATCCAGAGCTAACTTGATATGGCGGACGATGTCAGCCACATTATTTGGATTAATTACCAAAGCATCATCCAGCTCGATAGCTGCCCCCGCCAGCTCACTCAGGATCAACACTCCGCCTTTATTCTGGCGACTCGCAACATACTCCTTGGCAATTAGATTCATTCCGTCACGCAGCGGAGTCACCAATGCAATCTCCGCCAGCTGATAAAAAGCGGCAAGATTGTTGAAATTAAAATTACGATAGAAATAATGAACCGCTGTCCAGCTGATCGTATTGTATCTACCATTGATATAACCAACTTCACGGTCAATCTCCTGTTTGATTTTCTGATATTGCGGTACTTTAATCCGGGACGGAACAACAATCAGAAAAAGGGTTACTTGTTCTCTGTATTGGGGATAATTATCCAGCAAACTGTCAAATGCTCTCAAACGATTGAGTATGCCTTTGGAGTAGTCCAAGCGGTCAACCGAGAGAATAATTTTACATTTATTCAATTTGCTCTGATGCTTTATTAATAACCGAGTCACCTTGACATTTTGCCCTTCACTAGCGTACATGTCATAATCAATTCCCATTGGAAAAGAGTCAACTTTCAGTACCCGCTGCTCATATAGCAACTGGTTTGAAGTACCTTCAATATCCAATAAATGACTGACGGCGCTGAGGAAGTGTCGGGCATAATCAAAGGTATGAAAACCAATCAGGTCAGCTCCCAATAGACCGTGCAGAATCTCTTCCCGCCAGGGTAGTGTGCGATATAGTTCATAGGAGGGAAAGGGGATATGCAGGAAATATCCAATACTAACATTGGCAATATTTTGCCGGATAATTTCGGGTAACAACATCAGATGGTAGTCGTGAATCCAGAGAATATCCTTTTCGGTAATAAAGTGCTCCACCTGTTTGAAAAATCTTTGGTTCACCTGCTTATAAACTTCCCAGAGATCGTTATGATATTCGGTATATTGTAAAAAATAATGGAATAAAGGCCAGACGGTGATATTACAGAATCCCTCATAACTTTTTCTGATTTCCTGACTGGTTAGAAAAACCGGTATCATCCGCAATTTTTTTAGCTTATTGGTAATTTGTTTCTTTTCAGCATCATTTTTTACGGCTATACCAGGCCATCCCATCCAGACACAATCTTTCCGTTCAAAAATAGATTTCAAGCCCGTAGCTAATCCGCCGATACTGGGCGAAAACACCAGTTCGTCTTTTCTCTTTTTTACGGTAACCGGTAAACGATTCGAGATAATAAAAATACGTCTATCAGGGGATTTCATATTTAAAATCCAGAGTGTTTCTTGAAGTTAGCCAAAGCATTTGTTTTTAATATAGATATGATAAAGCAAAATTTCAAGGTTTGTTACTGGCAATAAACCTGTTTTAGGGCATTTAACTTACATTTAAAATTCCTTAGCTACTTTCTGAACCAAGACCGCTTAATACCTGAAAAATTTTGTAGCTATTCTTATGATTGGCATCCTAATGGATGAGTTTTACAAGGCTAAAAAATATCAATATCTTGAATTTTGTTTACTGCAGTAAATCCACTGCGCAGAGACAGGCCAGCAGTGCAAAATCTAGCAGCTGCTGGATTTCGACATATTCATTGGCCACATGAAAGGCATTATCATCGCCGGGCCCCCAGCCGACAGCCATTACGCCATTCAGATTCAAAGTCTTGGCATATGTTCCACCACCCTGCCCGATCGGTTCCGGCACAAAACCCAGTACCTCCCGGGCATTAACCTGAATTGCATCAACAAGTTCATTTTTAGGACTTATAGCATGCGGCTCGTTCCACGATATAATATTGATTTCAAATTTGCCATTTTTGACCACTTTAATACAATCTTCCAGTTGACCGATCACACCCTTTTGGGTCATTCCCGGAATCGAACGAATATCAAGATAGATTGTACATGTTCCCGGAACAATATTAGGCGCAGCACCTCCGTGAATCTCACCTAAATTCAATGTCGGATGACCGAGAACCGGATGAACTTGATAGTCGAAAGTCAGCTTTTCGATCTCGTTCACTAATCTAGCCATCATATATACGGCATTGATACCACGTTCCGGGGTCGAACCATGTGCCTGCTTGCCAATAGCCATTATTTTGATGACGATCCGTCCCTTTTCCGCGATATCAATTGACCTCATATTTTCACCAATATCGGGAATGATAGCATAGGTCGGGTCAATTAGTTGCTCTTCCATCAGATAACCGATCCCATAATCAATCCCGTCGGGATCTGCGGCTTCTTCATCAGCCAGAGCAGCAATCAGCAGCTGACCATTTAACTTATCGTCAATTTTTAAGTGCTTCAACACTTCAGCGGCGGCGAGAATTGCAGCCAACGGACCTTTGTTATCCAGAGTACCCCGCCCAAATAACTTGCCCTCTTTTTCGATCACGCTAAAAGGATCTGTATCCCAACCTTCACCAGCCGGCACAATATCCATATGCGCTGGCATTAATAAACGTTTGCCATTAATATCCATTCCAATTTTGCCGATTACATTTGGCCGACCCTCCATCCGGGCATATTCCTTAAAAGAAATTCCGACTCTGGTTAGTTCGCGTTTAACGATGGCTGCCACCCGATATTCTTCGCCACGGATCTTTAAGTAAGGGTGTTCGGCAAGTTTTTCGGAAACAACGTTAACTGTTTTCTCCCGACACATCTCAGTCGTCAGCGCCACAATTTTCTGCCGAATTTCAGCAGAATTTTCCTTAAAATAATTTTTAACCAGTGCCTTCAAATCCATTTTTACTCCTTGTCGTTGATTCTACTCACCGTTGGTGAATCTAATAAATTCCATTTCATAATCCAACGCCTTGTTAGGCAATTGAGCCGTAAAATTCTGGAGCGGTGGAAAATTGGATTTACGATTTAGTGACAATTACTTTTGTTATACAACTTTTTCACAAGACATGACTGTCCATAAAATTTTAATTTGATTAGGATGCAGTAATTGGATATAGAAGCAAAGAGTTGATTATCAGGATTCTTTAACCTTTGCGGCTTTACCTTTGAGATTGCGCAGGTAATATAATTTTGCGCGACGGACTTTTCCCACAGTTACAACGGTAATGCTGTTAATCTTTGGTGAGTGTAAGGGGAAAATACGTTCAACACCAATTCCATCCGATATCTTGCGTACGGTAAAGGTCGCGTTTATACCACTACCCTTACGGGCAATTACAGTTCCTTGGAAACGCTGAATGCGCTCGCGGCTTCCCTCGATAATTTTGTACTCGACTGATACAACATCTCCTGCTTTGAAGCCAGGAATATCGGTCCTAATCTGATCTGCGGTTGCTGAAGCTATCTTATCCATTTTTTCCTCCAATATCATCCTTTCCCGGACGTGGATCTAGTAATTCCTTGCGTCTCTCCCTGGTGCGCTTTAGCCGTTGCTCATATCGCCATTGATTGATCTTGGCATGATTACCCGAAATTAATATCTCGGGCACTGCCAAGTTTCGAAATACACGGGGTTTAGTGTAGATGGGACCTTCCAGTAAATTATCGGCAAAGGAGTCCGATTCTGCCGATTCGTAACAATTCAACACTCCCGGAATGTGACGAATCACCGCATCAGCTATAACTAACGCCGGGAGTTCACCACCAGTCAGGACATAATCACCAATACTGATTTCGGAGGTGACGATATTCTCAACAACCCGTTCATCTATCCCTTTATAATGCCCACAGAAAAAAATCAGGTCTTGAAAATGGATTAGTTCGACCGTCAGCTGATGATTTAAAATTTTCCCTTGGGGTGTTGGATAGATTATTTCGTAAGCGCCGGGAGTAATGAGTTTTACCAACCTGTCATAGGCCCGAAAAAAGGGTTCGGGTTTCAGCACCATACCCGGACTACCGCCGAAAGGTGTATCGTCAATTTGACGATGTTTATCAGTACTGAAATCCCGCAAATCCCAGACCTGGTATTCAACCAAATTCTGCTCAGTAGCTTTACGAAACATACTTTCGGCCAAAACCGCCCGGATCGTGGCCGGAAAAGCGGTAATAAAATAGATTTTCACTGCGGTCCCATTCCCTCGATTAATTTCACATAGATAATCTTCCGCCGCTTGTCTATTCTAATAATGAAATCGTCAACTAAGGGAAGAATAAACTCACCCTGAGCTGCGGTTATGATCAGATTGGGCTGATTACTGCTCAAATCAATATCGGTCACAACTGCCGAAGAAATTCGACGCGACTGCTCTCTAACTTGATAGCCGTAGAGCCGTAATGGATGATCGTGGTGAATCCAAGACGAGGGAATAAACACGTTAAGCCCCTTGAGAAAATCGGCCTCTTCCCGTGTATTTACATCTCTCAATTTTAAAAAAGCATTGGATCCCTGTAAATGCAGTTTTTCCACCTTCCAGGGATATACCTCATTGGGGGTCTCTCCCAACCAGACATTCCCAATTCGTTTATCAAACTCGATTGTGGGAAACACCAGGGTTAAAAGCAATTCTCCTTTTAATCCCCGACTTTTCTTGATGAATCCTAAAGGAAAATTTGCCTTTAACGACATCCACAATCATTCAATAATTTCTAAGATCGCCCGTTTTTGCCCCTGCTTTGCGGCAGCTGCAGTTAAAATAGTCCTTAAAGCTTTTGCCGTACGACCTTTTTTCCCAATTACCTTACCCAGATCACCCTCTTTGACCTGTAACTCCATAATGATAGTCTTTTCACTGTCAATTTGAGAAACTTTTACTTCTTCCGGATGATCGACTAATTTTTTTACGATGTACTCGATGAAGTCTTTCATAGCGGTCACTCCTTGTTACTGGTTTCTGATTACACCATTCAATTCAAAGGCAATCGTTGAAATATAAACAAAAATCCACAGAAAGTACACTTTTAAAAATTCCGAATTATCGTTCAATAATTTACGATTCCGTATTTTCCTCAGGATTATCTGCTTGGGAATCGGTTTGCTCTTCTACCTTAACTTCACTGGCTTCTTCAGTAGTTGCCTTATCGGCTTCGCTCTTCTCCTCGGCGGTAGCTGTGTCCGGCTCCTCCACACTCTTGGTTGCTGCTTCATCGGCTTCTTCCTTCTCCTCAGCAGCAGTTATAGCCGACTCCTCAACACTCTTGGTTTTGGTCTTTTTACTCTTCGACGCTACTTTTTTCTCTTCCTGCTCTTCTACCGGATGGGCAGTCTGCATCTTTTTTGCAAGTTCCCATTTCCCAAATTCCACTTTCCTAACTTGCTCATCCGCCACATTGCGGATCAAATGCCAATCAAGTGCAATTCCCTCTTTTTGAAGCAGGTTGAATACTGTTTTAGAGGGCGTTGCACCTTTTTTTAGCCACTCAAGGACTTTATCTTTGTCAATCCTGACTTCGGCAGGTCTGGCAATTGGATTATAAAATCCAACCTTATCGAGATAACGTCCATCCCGGCGAGTATGAGAGTCCATGACCACAATGCGGTAAAAGGGCTTCTTCTTCCGTCCCATGCGCAGTAATCTAATTCTTACAGCCAAGATTCCTCCTCTATTGTTTAATTTCCCAAATGCAAATGAGCAAGATTTCCAGGCAATTTCATCCTGCCCATCTGCTTGGTTATTTTGATTAATTGCCAATATTGATTTAGTAAGCGGTTAACATCAGCGGGATTGGTACCGCTTCCCCGGGCGATGCGTTTGCGTCGACTGCCATTAATTATCGCGGGATCGCGACGTTCTTCCCGGGTCATAGATTGGATAATTACTTCACTACGAAGCAGTTCCCGATCATCAATATTGATATTTTTCACTTTGCCAAATCCCGGGATCATCATTAGGATGTTTTCCAGTGGTCCCATCTTTTTAATCTGACGAACTTGATGTAAATAATCATCCAGAGTAAACTGTCGTTTTAATAATTTTTGCTCCAGTTTAGCCGTCTCTTCGGCATCAACCGCAGCCTGCACCTTTTCGACCAGAGTAACGATATCACCCAGCCCCAAAATCCGATTCGCAATCCGATCCGGATGAAAAACTTCAAGGTTTTCGAGTTTCTCACCAATGCTGAGGTAAAAAATCGGCTTTCCCGTCACACTTACGATAGACAAAGCCGCTCCGCCACGAGCATCACTATCCATTTTCGTCAATATGATTCCGTCAATTTCCAGTCGCTCATTGAAAGTTTTTACAACATTCACCGCATCCTGACCGGTCATTCCATCCGCAACAAAGAGGATATTTTGCGGTTTGAGGACTTTCTTTAAAGCTACCAACTCACCCATCATCTCAGCGTCGATTTGGAGACGTCCGGCAGTATCAAGAATCAGTGTGTCAAGATGCTGCTGCCGGGCATAGTCAACAGCTTTGGAAATCCAACTAATTACCTTTGACTCTTTTGAAAATTTTAACCCGTTCACCGGGGGCTGGTAAATAGATATATCAATCTGTTTAGCAAGTACTTCTAACTGTTGCTGAGCGGCCGGTCGGTAAACATCCACTGAAACCAATAAGGGTTTGTGATCCTGCTTCTTAAGCTGCAACGCCAGTTTTGCCGCAAAAGTAGTCTTACCACAGCCATGCAGTCCAACCAGCATTATGATAGTCGGTGGAATTGCGGCGGTCCGCAAATGATACTGTTTGGCACCCAGCAGCTGAGTTAATTCATCGCGAAATATTTTAACCATCTGCTGCCCGGGAGTCAGACTTTTAGTAACAACAACACCAACTGCTTTTTCCTGAACTCTGTCAATAAACTCCTTTACTACTTTATAATTAACATCAGCCTCAAGGAGTGAGCGGCGTACCAAACGCAAAGTATCACGAATATTATCTTCAGTGATTTTTCCTTCGCTTTTAAGATTGCGAATTATTTTTGCCAGATTATTCTGGAGTTGCTCTAACATTTAATATATTATCCTCAAAAAAGCAGATAAATTTAATTTTCATTACCTCCTTATGCAAGCCAAATCAGACGTGAAGCCCCAAGATATCAGGAACTTAATTACATCTTAATATTTGAAATATTGACAAATTTAAGAGCGACTTTGACAATCATTGCTAATCAATCGCTATAAAGTTAAATTCAAAATAAAATGAATCGTTTACTATTTTCCTTCTATCTTATAGTCCTGTGTATTATCAACTTCCCGCTTCGGGCAGTGGAATATTCGATTATTTATGAAGACGAATCCGAAGTACAAATCCAGCTTGAGGATAACTCAGAATTTAGCTGGGAACAGGCGGAAAATTATCCCGGTTCCCAAAGCTATTTTTCACTGGGCATCACTAATTCAGTCTCGCTTTCCGATAATTTCGCAATTCCTTTTTGGGGTTTCACTGTGGCTCTTCCCGCACCCCTCAGACCGACGATTCAGCTGACAAGAGCAAGATATGAGGAGGTTCAACTGCCTGCCGTCCTCCAACCTGAAGATGTCCAAACGATTAATCAAAAGATATCCCCGGATTTTGTGGATATTGGATATTTTCGGTTTAATCCGGCGGGAGATCTGGTAATCTTCCCGATCAAATGCCTAAGTAACAACCGAGTTCAGATTCTCCGCTCAGCGGTTGTGGTGATCCGCTATGCAAAAAAATCAACTGTTGACAATTACAAATCTTATCTTATTCCAAAGCAGGATAAACAATTTGATCATGTCTTTATTAACTCAAAATACGCTTCCAAATGGCGCATAAAATCCGACTACCGTTTCAGGAAATCAATACTTCCTCCTCAGGGTAAATGGTATAAAATTACCGTTAGAAATGATGGAATTTACACAATCACTTTTCAGCAATTAAAAGACTTAGGATTGGCTGAAAGTGAAATCGATGTTAACCGTATTTTCCTCTATTCCAATTCAACCGGCGGTCGGGAAATTGACAATACTCCCGGTTTGGAGGTACCGGAAAACTTAATCGAAAACTCCCGCTTAATAGATAATGAACAGGATGGACTCTTCAATTCACCGGATACAATTCTTTTTTACAGCCGTGCAACCAGTGGCGTTGATGCCACCAGTACAGGCGAACTGATCTTCCGCCGTAATGTTTACTCCTTTGACAATTATTATTGGTTATTAATCGCTGATAATCCAGGTTCACCCAAAAACATGGAGATTAGCGAAAGCTCAGCAGCTTCGCCTGATACGGTTCTTAGAAAAACTGAAACTTTAATTCGTCATGAAGCCGAATTAGTGAATTTCCTGCGTTCGGGCAAAGAATGGTACGGCAAAAAATTCAATGGCTCAGGTTCATCCGTCTCAGAAATTTTTCAATTACCACCGCTTAGCCGGGATGATCCATCTGGAACCAAATACTCCGCCGACTTAGTAGTTGTAACCCGCGGTGCTACCAATGAAGTTATGCATAATTATAAATTGTCTATTGGTAGTTCGCCAACTTCACTGCTCAGCTGGTCTGGCAGAAATTTTACGGTGACCCCAAACTCGACAAATGTATCGCTTGAACCAAATATTACCAACTTGATCAAGATCGGATACACCTCCAATGTAAGTTCGGCAATAGCTTACCTCGACTATATCGAGATAAAATTCAAGGCTCCCCTGCGACCGCTCGGTCAAAGTATTGACTTCTGGGGACCACCAGTTTCTGGAGTCGTAGAATACCAGTTAAGTGATCTAGACTTGACCGAATCCATCCTGCTGGATATTACCCAATGGAATGAGGTAAAAATCCAAAAAGCGTCAACCAGTCCAGATAATTCACTAACATTCCGTCGGCTAAATGATAAGAACAAACGCTCTCACTTCCTGATAGCAGCTGCACCTCATTTTAAGACATCCGAGCAAATCGAAGCAGTTGATAATCCCAGCTGGAATACACTGCGCAATGAAAATAATGCGGCACAGTACATCATTATAACTACTGAAGAATTCCAGAATCAAGCCAATTCACTGGCAAAAATGCATCGTGAAGAAGTTCGTGAAAAAGATCGTCTCAGCACACTCGTAGTTTTTCAGGATCAGATCTTAAGGGAATTTAACGCTGACATCGTTGATCCCCATGCAATTCGCCTGTTCCTTAAATATGCCTTAGAAAACTGGAGTACTCCCCCCGAATATGTGTTACTGCTTGGAGACGGAACCTTTGATTACCGACATATTGAATCCAATGTAGGTGATGTTGTCTTGACATATCAAGTCGAGTCTGCCAGTGGTTCGGACAATGGCTTCTATTCCTATACCGCCGATTCCCGATTTACCTATATCAACGGATCTGATCAGAAAATGGACTTAGCCATCGGGCGAATTCCAGCGCGAACTGCCGAAGAAGCTCAGGCAGTCATTGATAAAATCCGGAGTTATGTTCTGGAACCGATTTATGGTGAATGGCGCAGTAGAATTACTCTTGTCGCCGATGACCCTGAAAGACCTAATACCAATGAAAAATATCATACCGAAGATACTGAAAATTACGTCTTTAAATATCTTCCCCCCACCTTTGATGTTAAAAAAATCTACCTGCTGGAATATCCTGAAATTCAGGACGCTACGACTTATGGTGTCAAGAAACCGGATGCTTCGGCAGCACTTTTCGCTCAAATCCAAAAAGGAACGACTTTAATCAACTACTTCGGTCACGGCAGTCCAACTGTCTGGACTCAGGAATACATCCTCGAAATGACCCGCGACATGGGAAATATCAAAACCGGCATGAAATTGCCTTTCTGGATTGCCGCTACCTGTAGTTGGGGCCAGTTCGACGACATTACCATTATTTGTATGCCGGAAGCCCTGATTCTGGAACCGGGTGATGGCGGAATTGGTGCTCTTGCTCCAACAAGAGCAACTTACGGCCGATGGAACGCCTATTTTATTAATGACTGGATTCAGTGTTTGTTTCCAGATACCAGTTACTCGCACATCAGGATCGGTTCAGTGATGCAAATTGTATCCTCAACCGGAGGTGGAGATACTGAGAATAATGAAAAATATACATTATTTGCGGATCCGGCACTCTATCTGGCTCTACCATATGAAGATGTCGTAATTGACCCTTTAACCAGCGACACCTTAAAAACTCTTTCCAATATCACTGTTGAAGGTTATGTCAGTAACGAAACTAATTCTCATTTTTCGGGAGAAGGAATCCTCAAGCTTTATGATAGCGAACGATATGTGACCCGTTACTATATTGATTCTAATGATCTTCAGCAATCATTATCGTACCAACTTCCCGGCGAACTACTTTATAAGGGAAAGGTGAACATATCCAGCGGACAATTTACCAGTCGGTTCTTTATTCCAAAGGATATCAATTATGCCAATAATAAAGGGAAAATTACCATTCATGGCTGGGATTCATCCACTGGCAGTGAAGTCGGTGGCTATCATCAGCCCCTATATTATGCCGGTTCCGAATCAGTTTCGGACACTACCGGACCGCAAATTGTGATCGGCCTGAATAACCTAGATTTTCGGTCAGGTGATCTTATTTCTCCGCAATCTCAGTTAGCTATTAGCCTCAAAGATCCTTTGGGAATCAATATTGCCGGGAAAATGGGCCACGATATTGTCATGGTCATCGATGATGAGCAGTCAAATTCATATAAAATAACTGAATATTTTTCATATGATACTGACAGCGATACATCAGGGAAAGTTATCTACGCATTACCGGACTTAACTCCCGGAATACACAAAATCAGTATTACTGCCTGGGATAATGCCAACAATCCAGCGACTGAATCGAGTAAATTTAATCTCCTGTCATCCGCCGATTTTCAACTTCGACAGGTTGTCAATTTCCCTAATCCCTTCAAGGGTACCACTGATATCACTTTCTACATAACCCACAGTGCTCGAATCGAATGCACTATTTACACTGTTCGGGGATTGAAAATTAAGACCATCTCGAATGATGAGGTTTTGCTACCTGGCTTTAACTATATCCACTGGGATGGCAATGACGACTTCGGCGACAGGGTTGCAAAAGGCATCTACCTCTATAAAATCAAGGCAATATCATTAGAAACAAACGAAAAAAATCAGTTTATTGGCAAAATGGTAAAGACCGGATGAATAGTCAATTCCTAAATTGGTACGGAAAACCAGTCGTGCTTGCTTCAAGATCACCGCGGCGGGCTCAAATTCTAAAAATGCTCGATATTGACTTTATTATCAAACCGTCCAATTACAAGGAACCTGTCAATGATAAACTACCGCCAGATCAGTTGGTTCAATCCCATGCCTATTATAAAGCGGAAGATGTTGCGCGATTGTTTGAAAATGCTTGGATTATTGGCGCTGATACAGTAGTCATAAAAGCCGGGCAGCGGTTGGGCAAGCCAACGGACAGAGATGAGGCAATCCGAATGCTGAAACTTCTGAGCGGAATTACTCACCAGGTTTTTACCGGCTATTGTGTCTTGAACTCATTTAACCACAAGTACGTCGCGGAAGTTGTCCGGACAGATGTCACTTTTCGAAAATTAACCGATGAACTGATTCAACATTATATTGATCAATATCAACCTTTTGACAAAGCCGGTTCCTATGGAATTCAGGACTTTAGCGCTATTTTTATCGACAAAATTGAAGGTTGTTTTTATAATGTAGTCGGATTTCCAGCTGCCCAATTCTACCATACAGTAACTGAAAGATTATCTTCAATCCGATAAACTTTATATTGTAATTTATCTCAATATTTCCAATATTTAGTTCGTAATCAAATAGTTGAACAGGACATCAATTATGTTTTATGAGGAATTAAAAAAACACCGGGAATCGCAGGAGATAACTCTCGATCAAATAGCCGACAAAACTAAAATCAATAAGAATACCTTAAAAGCCTTCGAAAGCGGCAATTTTTCCAAACTGCCCCAGACCTATGTACGCTTATTTTTAAAAGCCTATGCCCAGGAAATCAACCTTGACCCCAAAAAAGTAATTAAACAATATGAAGAGTATACCGGAGAATCTCCAGAAACGCCAATTTCTCCGACTCCGACGCCGGAAGATAATATTCTTGCAACAAATAAAAACTACATTGCTCCGGTTACCAAAAAGCGTAACATTGCGGCAATTACGACTGTTCTGGTAATTCTAATCTTCCTGATTTCAATCTTAAAACAGGTACTTATCGAGGAAGAAAAACAGAATCAGCCCACCGTAGCACCAGCAATTCAACAAATACCTCTTCCGGATCAAACTACCGATACGGCAAAAACCGTCGAAGAGGAAAATGTGGATCAAACTGCTCCAATAATTACTCCCGAAATTCCGCAACCCTTATTAACACTATCAATGACAACTTATGATACCTGTTGGGTGCGGGTGATTACCGACGAAGTAGACGCTTCGGAAGCTAATTACCTTCCCAATATCAGCCGGGAATGGAAAGCCCGCGAAAAGTTCGACATCCGGATCGGACGCCCCTCAAAAGTCCGACTATATTTGAATAATAGAGAACTTGGTCCATTTGGCACAGCAGGAATTCCCACCCGCTTAATCATTACCAAAGACGGAATCGTGCGCTCAACACTGATCCATCGCTGATTTCATCTCCTAAATAAATACCGCTAAAAATCGAAGCATTTTTTAAAAAAAATGCTTGACAATCCAACATTTTTATTCTATTATAGTGGGTAGATGTGGGGATAATTCCCATAAAAACCCAAAAATTTATTTCATTATGATTAACTCTTTTGCCGGCGAATCCAAACACCTTCTAGACGAAAAAAATCGTTTGAGTATCCCCGCCAAATTTCGCCGCTGGCTACCGGAAGAAAGTACCGATTACACCTTCGTTATTACCAAAGGTCTTGATCCTTGTCTGGTGGCTTATCCCGCACCGGAGTGGGAAATCCTGACTGAAAAACTGCGTAATTTGCCACAATTCAAGAAAAAGAACCGCGCCTTTATTCGTACCTGGTTACGGAACTCAGTCTGGTTGAAATGTGACAAGCAGGGACGGATAATCATCCCCCAGCAACTGCTTGGATTTGCCGCAATTAAAAAAGAGGTCATTATTATTGGTGCTTTAAACTATTTAGAATTATGGGATCCAGAAGTTT
>Ga0315548_1002184_pt1 | contig 15445 bp, 19 predicted proteins | sample SalMarSW160110MG_2_FD_202540 | JGI IMG/M metagenome (GOLD analysis project Ga0315548, IMG submission 202540) | Salt marsh sediment microbial communities from the Plum Island Ecosystem LTER, Massachusetts, United States - Salt Marsh Sediment SW1601-110 ...
CCATAACCTTAGGATATCAATCCATGTCAGCATCAAAGCCCTAGGGGCGCAGCACTAAGTTAATCCTCCACTGGTCAAATGCCTTATCGACTGACTCTAGAGGTGGCAAAATGATAGGCGTGTAGATTCAGAGGGGCTTGATTCAAGAAGAAAAATGGCACATTCTTCGTCATCGTCTATATTTCTTTTAGCTGTCTTTAGGTCAGTGTAGGCCCGTTTTATCAGATTGTTTATACTTTTCCAGTCTAAAAGACATTTCTTAATCAAACCCTGTCTTAAAAGATTTTCTTTTGATTCTTTATAGATCATCTTCTTTACCTATCAACATTATTTTTGGATTTTTTAATAAAAGGTTTCTGCCACTCAAAACAGGTTTCTGAAGTAGGAAATTTAAGAGGGCTCTTTTTTCAGCCACTTCAGAACTTTCAAAGATTTGCAAGGCCCTACTCGCCAAATTTAATACCTTAGAAGCTGTTAAATAGAAGTTTTCATCAGCTTTACTATGCTCTTCCATCTGGATAAATAAGTCTTGCTGTTTTTCTTTGTATTCTTTTAACTTTTTGTCATACATGTCGTTAGCAATCCTCACCTTGCCAAAGTGCCCCTGTGAGTCTCTATGTGCGTCTTTTTTCTTGTCAATCAGCACAAAATCTTAATTTATGTTACCGACTATCACTTAGTTTTATCTTTTGGCCAGTTCATTACCTTAACTGGCATAAAGTCCGTCCAATGCAAATTTACACGTGTGATCTCGACGGCCATCGCTTTGGCTTCTTCGCTAGCTCCGGCAGGCCTGCTAACAATGTTAACTTTTACCAATATTCCCGCTAACAATACAGCAATTAGAGTTAAAACAAACTTAGTGTACCAATCAATCTGTACTATTACCTGTTGCATGGTTCACCTTCCTTGCTTAAAAATTCTCTCTATCCCACAATTGGCTTGAAACAATTCTGTTGACAGAGGAGCTTCAAATTTACCTACCTAGGTCTCATAGGTTGTTTTGCCTTGAGAAAGTGCGTCTATGAGCCTGCATGGAGATCTGTTCTCTCCTGTCAACCAGCGTAAATCCTTGATTTAGCTCGGTACATAATAGCAGCATGATTTTTCTTGACCCTAAATCTGCCCCTCGAGTAATGTGGCGTATATGCTGCGCCATCTGAGATCGACCACTTATGGTATTGAAAATGCCTTCCGTAGTTCATTTCTATAATACCCAATGGTTTTATTCTCAAAGTATCCCAATATCTTGTCCTTATCTTCACTGAACAGATCAGTCGTTGAGATGTATTCATAAATGTCCTCCCAAGCCAGTCTCACAAATTTCCTCTTCTCATTTTGCCTAATGTACTTTCCAAATTCCATCTCAATATGTGTTTCATCATTTTCTCTGACAAGATTCAGCAAGTAAAAATTCAAATTTTGGTTCTCTGCTATCCAAGCCCCAATCAACCAGAATCTCATTAATTGATAGTAACCGGCGTCAATAATATCTTCGACTGGTTGCTTCAGGAAACAGTCGCCCTTGCTGTACCTCCGTATCCTGTCTTCTTTACCTTTTGGCGTATGGGTTCTATTGAAATCAACTTTATTTCGGGCTTTTAGTTTCACCTCAACGAGAAATAGACTATCATCACTTCTAATGATTATGTCCGGCTCAGAGCTTCTTTGTTGGCTTTCCCCAAATGCTCCTCTTGCACTTTCCAGCTCATTCCACGCCTGCCGTTGAGATTGAGAGTATGACCAATAGATTATTTCAGGATTTGTTACTGGTGAACTGTGTAGTTTTGAGAGAAATCCAGATAGCAACTTACTCCTTTCCAAGAATCTAAAAACGTTCCAAGCAACAGCGTCTTCACTGTTGTCATGGTACAATTGTGCCTTAACTCTCTTAACTTCCATTATTCTGTTAACAAGGTATTCGTCCACATCGTACCATAATAGACTATCTTTGAGATTCTTGTAAATAAAAGTGGTTGGGGTGATGTAGATTTTGTGCTCCTTACAAAGATACTGGTCGAACTTTCCTCTCTTGCGTCTTCCTTTTTCAAGATAAGCATCTAACGATTGGGGGGTTCCTTTTGTCATCTTTTTAACTTGGGTTTTGCATCGGATAACGGGGCATCCAACTGCACCCTCCCGTATCTCAGTTTTCTTTTTCAACTCCGCTAGTCCAAACATTCTCAATCTCCTCTCTTAAACGCGACTTCACTTGGCTTGTCCCTGTCCGAACCAGTTCTGATACACTCCCCAACTAATGGTATACCCAAGGTATAGTAAAAATACACTGACCAGACAAGAGATAAGTCCGATTTGCCCCCTCTATGTAGGTTCTTTTTCTCCTCAATCAGCAGGAAACCTTGACTTAGCTATTTTTGTTTATCTTACCTTCTCCCTCAAACTCTTCCCCGGTCTAAACTTAGGAATCTTTTTAGCTGGGATCTGAATAGTTTCTCTTGTTTGAGGGTTGACTCCTCTGCGCGCCTTTCTTTCCATGACCTGAAAAGTGCCAAAGCCAACCAAAGTAACTCTTTCTTCTCTGACTAAGGAGTCGGTTATAGCTGAGATTATTCCATCAACCGCTTCCCTAGATATTCTCTTTGTTAGCCCTGTCTGATTGGCTACTTTCTCTACTAATTCAGCTTTATTCATTTTGCCCCCTCCTGTTTTGATTGGTTATTCTCGAAGAACTTGCCCTCATCTTAGCTCAAAAGTAAGAGGTGTCGAAAAAGCCTCACGGGATTTGAGCGAGGTCAGCAGTAAGAGGCTCGATTGAGTGAGCAAGAAATAAAGACCCGACTTAGCCCCGGCAGGACCATGGTCTGCCCGGCCCAATGAGCCTACCCTATTAGGGCTAAGGTGCGGGTCCGAAGGTATTTTGGGGATATATAGGTTAGTGTGTACGTAATCTTGGCCAGTTTTTTAGTGGGGAGTGAAGTTTCACCCCAACGCGAAGACTTTTGCTCTTTTCTGCTGCAGAAAACTGCACAACTTGAGAAGATGAAGGACGCGTAAATTAACAGAATTTGCGGACCGGCTGCATCGTTATCTTATCATAATGATCGGCGATCAAGCCTACCTAATATTCTTCAATTACCTTAGCTAATTTCTTTCGAAAGATTTCAAGTCCATCGGTTAGAGCATCAAAAGACGACTGCAACTTGTCTTTGAGCTCAGCCATTTCTTCACTTTGCCAACTAAAACTTACACGCACTCCACCCGTCCACTTAGTTGGGTTCACATAACCCATAAGAACAGCTAATACGACAGCTACTGTGAGGGGTACTGCAATTATTACGGCTGATACCCAGCCTCCTCCTTTCTTTTCCATGTTTCAAGACTCCTTGATCAGTTCCCTCGCACCAAGATAACCCTCTATCCCAGAGCTGGCTTGAAAAAAATCTCTTGGTAGAGGAGCTTTAAATTTACCGAGGTCTTCATAGGTTGCCTTGCCAAAGTGCCTCTATGGTCCCTCTATTGCGTTCTTTTTTCCCTATCAATCAGCATAAACCCTTGATTTAACCTACTTTTGTCTCTCCTGGGGTTCTGAAAATATAGTATATGTTGCGAGCTAGGTTTGTCCCATATCTCCAGATCTCATTTGGGGTATGTTCCCCCTGCATTTCAGGCAAGTTCCTTCTTTGTCTTCTTTAGAGAGAAAGGCACACATTCACTGGCAAAGCGAAGTCCTATCTAGAATTTGACGTCCTACAACTGCTCAGGGAAGATCTGCGATAATCTTCCGATATTCATCCTCTGTGAAGGCGCGAAGGGTCTCAGTACGGACATTACCTAGCGAACCGATAGCGAGAGTTAGCTTGGCTATCGTCTCATCATCCGGCGCTTCGACAACCAAGACTGTGTCGTATTTACCCATCACCGAATAGAACTCTTTCACCTCTGCGCCCATAGCTCGAAAAGTTTGTTTGACTGCGTCGACTCGGTCTGGACTCTCTTTGATGTTTTTTATGCCTTGTTGTGTAAAGCGCAATAGAATGATATAAGTAGCCATGGTGTCACCTCCTAAGTTAAGGGAATATTCTCTTTGCTTCGGTTTCCAAAGCTTTAGCAATCTTTATTTTTCTCATCTTTACTAACCTTAGTTAGTACTCCTTCTACTCTGGAGATTCACAATTGAGATTTATTTACCTTTTTAGCCGAAATTTGAATAATCTCTTTAATCTGATGAAGTCTATTTTTTCTCACAGGTACAATTATCATAGGGTTTACCGCATCCTTCGCAGACTCCATTTACTATCTTTCCCCCGCACTTACAAGGAGTACAGCCACAAGTCTTGCACATATTTCTCACCTCCTTCATTCAGCCTAAAATTGGCTTATTTGTAAAAATAGAGCAAATTACCCATCTTTCTCTTCCAAACAGGCCTATAGAAGTCTCATACAAAGAATTTTAGAGGGTGAGGTAATGTTTTGTACCTTGCTATTTTACCTTACTGCTTCCCTTAGAGCTTTGCCTGCAGTAAACTTGGGAACCTTCTTTGCCGGTATCTGTATCTCTTCTCCTGTCTGAGGATTCCTTGCGCTCCTTGCTTTTCTTTCCATAACCCGAAAACTCCCGAAGCCAACTAAAGTAACCTTTTCTTCTCTGCCCAGAGAATCGCTTATAGCTGAGGTTACTGCATCAACCGCTTCCCTGGACATCCTCTTTGTTAGTCCCGTCTTACCAATTACCTCTTCTATTAACTCCGCTTTGTTCATCCTTTTTTCTCCTTATTCTTTTATCCACTCCTTCCTTCTTCAGCCGAATTTTCCTTATTTCTAAAAATCCCTCTATCCCGCAACTGGCTTGATAGAAATCTCTCGATATAGACATTCTAATCTTACCCGGGTCTTATTATAGGTTGCCTTGCCTTAAGTAAATGCCTATATGAGCCTCTGTGTGCGTGTTTTTTCTTGCCAATCAGCATAAAATCTTGATTTATGTTACCGACTATCACTTAGTTTTATCTTTTGGCCAGTTCATTACCTTAACAGGCACAAAGTCGGTCCAATGCAAATTTACAGCCCTGATCTCCATATGAGTCAAGTTTATCTTATATTTCCAGGGCTCATTTGCGGTATGCTCCCCCCGTCTTCTTGGCTTCCTAATAGCTTTCTGAGTTCACTCCTCTTTTTTACTTTTAGCTTCTATGGCATCTAAATGCACAGCCAGTGCCCAGCCAATGAAGTTAGGTATGCTAGCCACAAAAAAAGCAATTGCCAGCAGAAACCAAGATATTGGCTCTAAGCCGAGAGCGATGTTAAGAGTGACGTTTGTAATCCTACTAATAATCCCCAACACAACGCATACAACACCCATCCACCAGAAAAAGCGACCCACAAACATCAATACACCACCCTTAGCTATTATCCATTTCCGGTCCATCATACCTTTCGCCATGGATATCACCTCCTTTCAGGCTATCTCCTCATAAACCTTATCTACCTTCTCCATTATCTCTTTAAACTTCTCCCAGTTACCGTCAAACAGATACAGCCTTATTCCCTTCCTTGTAAATCCTTTATAGCTGTCCATATCTACCCAGGTTCGTATGTCTAGCTTTTCGTTATCTACAATGGAAACGATAATATCCTGAGTATTACTTAGTTTGACACGTCCTATCTCTTTCTGTTCACTCTGTTTTATTTTCATTGTTTACCTCTTAGTCTCCTATAAAGTAGTGCTTTTAGGCGCAAAGAGAAGCCAAAAGAAAAGGCCAACACTTACCAACAATTTCCTCTCCTCTTCATATCTAATTCTATTGTTAATCTAAGTATAAAGTTCTTGGTTGGATGGAGGAGTAAGGTGGCGTGTCTCAGTGTACGAGAAATAAAGACTTCACGCTGACTTCTCATAGAATAACACTTCCTTATGAGATTCACCGCTTTGATTTAATGATCTAACAGCTTGAGGAAATCCTTTTAGTTAGAAATAGCATAACACTGAGTCGGTATTATGTCAAATCAGAAATAATAAAGGAAGGCTTATTCATAAATAGGTAAGGTATTGAACTGAAAATGAGGGTTCAGATTTTCTAAATTTATTAGATCTTGTCCGATTTCGTTCCAATAAAAAGTTCTGAACGTGTCCAATAGGGGGAGCCACCACACCCCAATGTTGATAACAGGACCATCTTTACTACAGCTGAGCACGTAGATCATTGATCTGACTCCTGATATAGTTGGGTATTTCCCAGCCCTCTTATCCCCTCCCGTGTTTTTTCTTGCCTGTATTATAGAAAAATGATACAATTGTCATGTTTTTGAAGTTATCCAAAGGAGCAGTGCATGTTTGATTTCGCCAAAAAACTTAAAAGCTATCTCCAAAGAGAATTCATCACAGACAGAAAAGACTGGAGCATAAAAGGATTTATTGATGCAAAGAAAAAAATTTATCCTATTTCCCTTGATACAAAACTTCTGTCCAAGATATTAGAATTAACAATATTACCCTTATTAATTGATTTTTGTAAAAAACATGAATTGGAACATTACTTGGCAGAAAACCAAATTCAGTATCCAGATGTTACTCTAGAAGGTAAACTACTGGGAATGAAGAAATACGCATTAGATATAAAAACAACCTATCGAACTGGTACAGAAAAAAACATCCGACTAGGATTCACATTAGGTTCTTTCAGAGGTTGTCTCAGAGATATTCTTTCAACCAGATACAGCAGATTTCCTTATGCCGAATACAAGAAGCATTGGATATTAGGCATTATTTATTCAAGGCGAGAAGGAAACGACGTAAAAAGTGTTTATGACCTTAATGAACTACCCACCATTAAATCAGTTATTACTGATTTGGAGATTATTTTACAGGAGAAATATAAAATTGCTAATTTTCTTCCCGGAAGCGGAAATACAGCTAATATCGGATTAATTACCAATTTAGAAAAACTGAGAAACGGAACAGGACCTTTTTCAGAATATGGAAGTGAAGTCTTTGAACATTACTGGAGGAATTATCTAAGAAATGAAGACGCTGAAAGAATAGGAATTAAAAGACCCTATCGTAATTTAGAAGAATATTTTACATGGAAAGAAAAACAGGAAAAAAGAAAAAAATAATTATTCTGCCACAAAAAGAAGTTCTTGAGATTCACCATTATTACTCAACACATATTTATAGTTTTTTCTGTTCAATTCTATCACTTTAGCTTTGTACTTCTTCAATAGACTCATCAAGTCAGCATCTGAAGGTATCCCATCAGAACGATAAGACACCACTAACATGCTATCTGCAAACTTCTTGAAAAGTGTATCGAAGGCCTGATAAATCTTATTTTTATCGTTCCAAATGGATTTTCCGTGTTTAATTCGACGGTGTTTACTTTTCCAATCAATTAGTGTCTCCCATTTGTTATATTTAACAAGTCCTTCCAAAAAATGATAAAACTCAAGATAGTCAACCCCGACGCCCTTTGAGGAAATATAGGGAGTATCAATATAAACTAAATCATATTTGCCCTTGACATCAAGAGCATCGGTACAAAATGCTTTATTTTTTTGCCCGTTGTCAAAAATACTCTCATTTGCTTGCTCGACAAATCTAACGAAGTGCACGGGAAAAGGAGTATCCCAGGTTATTTTATTCCCAAAACTCCTTTTAACCTTTGCTGTCCTCATATATAGGTTCTTACGATGGAAAAGATTATAAGGCCTCTTTATGACACAAGATTGAAACAAGGCGAAATATGCGATCGCTTTTTTGTATATGTTTGTTATTAAAGTGTCTATGTTTGTGACAACCACATCCAGCCATTCATTTTCCTCATCAGTGAAATATATTCCTTTAAATGTCTCTTGAATAAAAGTTGGGTACTTCATTTCAGGATGCCGTTTCAAGATTTCTTCCACATCCTCTTGCGTCAATGTTTCTCTTGAATTTTCTATCAAGGCTAAACCAATGTAGTAATTAGACTTTAAATAGTCGTTATAAAAAACCTGTTTGCCCCTGGTTTTAAATAGATAACTTACACAAGCAGTCCCTCCGAATGCATCCAAAACAGAATTAAAATCTAGATGCTTACAATTTTGCCAGATCCACTCTACCAACTTGAGTTTGCTCCCTTGAAATCTAGTTGATGGGAACTGAAAAGTTATAGGTGGATACTCCGGTTCAAAAGTAGGCAAGGTTAATTGACGGTATTGCGCCGAAGGTTCTTTGATTAGTAATTCTCTACCTTTCCTTAATTGTTGCTTTATAACACTCAACGGTAGATATTCTTTTTTCAGTTTCTGAATCTCCAATATTGTCTCAAGGATTTTGTTAGAGAAAAGCCGATAGCCAGAACTAGTCACCTTTTCAGGCTTGATCAATTTAAGGTTCAAATAATGATTAAGGGTACTTATAGGAAGTTCTGTCTTTTTCGATAACTGGCCAATTCGATATAATTTGTTGTTCATAGGCATTGCTCAAGAGCATAAAGTGTTACTTTGTACTTCACTTTAAATGAAGATCTATTCTTTGTCAAGTGAAAAAAGTAGATGAGCCAGGAGACCTTCCCACGGAGATGCATTAAGCAGAACGAAAGAATTTCTTACAATGGCCGGTGTGCGAAACCTAGAGAAATACGTTGTGGAAGCGAGAAGGGAGCAAACCAGCTCAGGACATGTTTTTCTACGAATATAAAAAAGGAAGTGTGTAAGCTGATATATTCCAGCGTTGATGAGAAGCTTATTTGACTGACCTGCTCCCCTAGAATCGGTCCAGTTATTATGTTAGACTAATGATCGAAGAAAAGGGGGATGTAAATGACCAGAAGAAGCTACACGCCAGAGAGAATCATTAACAAGTTGAGGGAGGCAGAAGTCCTGCTCAGCCAAGGAGCGACGGTAGGTGAAGCTGCCAGGAAAATAGAGGTAACAGAACAGACCTATTATCGTTGGCGAAAAGACAACGGTGGAATGAGGATCGATGAGGTTAAGCGGCTCAGAAGACCTCCGAGAAGAAGAACACCCGGCTCAAAAAGCTAGTGGCAGATCTTTGGAAATGTCCTTACCGAAATAGTGGGAAAAGTCCTTGACATTCACAATTTTTTCTTTCCCTAGATAATGCAATCCTTGAAGGAGGCATCCCGGGCAAACTCCTAAGAGTTTCCCAGAGACGTAAGATGGTAATCAAAGTTTGTACATCGCTTTCGGTCTCCGAGAGACGGGCATGTCGGGTCCTGGGACAGGGTGAGGACTACACAGCGTCACAGTCCATACGTCAAAGATGACGAGGAAAGATTGCTAGTTCGTATCATTGAACTGACAACACGCTATGGTAGATATGGGCATAGAAGGATAACGGTCCTGAATTCACCGCAAAGGCGATACGCAGATGGCCGAACCGTCTAGGAGCAAAGACGCTCTTCATTGAGCGAGGAAGTCCCGGGGAGATGAGGATACATAGAGTCATCTAATGGAACACTAGGAGATGAGCTAGTTAATCGGGAAGTACTTACCACATTGACTGAAGCAAGTATATTGATTGAAGAGTGGCGGAAGGAATACAATCAAGTAAGGCCGCATAGTGCCTTGAACTATCGGCCGCCTGCTCCCGAGGCCATCGTTCCGTTGACTCTAACTTAACAAGTGGTACTATTACCGGGGGCAGGCCACTCTAAGGAGTTATTTTACACATTCCCTGATAACCACCAAAAACAGTCCACTTTTGATTAACAGATTTAATTTCTCCACTGGACAAAATCGTTTACATTTATTATAATGTGTATACGGATTTGTCCAAAGAGGTCGTTATGAACAAAAAGGATGAGAAGATATACAAAATATTTAGTACACGGAATGGGTTTGCTAGAACAAGGGATATTCTAGCAGCAGGCATTCATCGCCGTGATATAAGAAGAATGAGAGATGAAGGGCAGATAATCCGGATAAAAAGGGGTTTTTATCGCCTAACAGAAATCCCCCTTGTTTCCAACCAGGGCTTTATTGATCTTACCTATGCTGTTCCAAAAGGAGTTATATGTCTGCTTTCAGCTCTATCTTATTATGAACTGACTACTTTTAATCCCTCAACCATATCAATGGCTATTTGTCGAGGTTCAAGGGAACCAAAAATCGAATATCCACCTGTGGAATTTTATCATTTTTCAAAAAAACAATTTGAAGCAGGTATCAATGAGATAAAGATTAACGGTCATAAAATTCGTATCTATTGTCCAGAAAAGACTATATGTGATTGTTTCCGATATCGCAATAAACTGGGCCTTGACATAGCTAAAGAAGGACTATCTGAATATCTTAAACGCAAGGATCGCAATCTGGAGAGACTACTTGAATATGCTGAAATTTGTCGGATTAAACCACTGCTAGAGACATGGCTTAATGCCATGATTTAGGAGCAGGTCAGGAATAAAGATGAAAAGAGAGATTAAGAATAAACCCGCCTCAATAAGAGCAAAACTTATGAATATTGCGAGAGCAGAGAAGATAGATTTTGATGCTCTTCTACTGCGATATTTTCAGGAAAGATTTCTTTGCCGTCTGGCAATTTCCAGATTTTCTGACCATTTTGTGTTGAAAGGGGGGCTTCTCCTGATTTGTTTGAAGCTGCCAAGATCGCGTCCAACTAAAGATATCGATTTTCTAGCGGAACAGGTGAAAAATGACCCTGCTGAACTTGAATACATTCTTAGAAATATTGCCGACTTACATTGTGATGACGGAGTTAAATTTAATTCCTTATCAATAACATCGGAACGGATAAAAGAAGACACAGATTACGAGGGAATACGGCTCAAGATTGATACAACTCTCGGTCAGGCAAGGAAGAGACTACAAATGGACATCGCCTTTGGAGATATAATCATTCCCAAACCTAAACTAATGGAGTTTCCAACTTTATTAGAGGAAAAATCACCAAAAGTTAAAGTCTATTCAATAGAAAGCATTGTCTCCGAGAAGTTTGAAGCTATGGTTAAACTGGCTATGGCTAATAGTCGGATGAAGGATTTTTATGATATCTACACCCTTTCTATCAGTCATAATTTCCAAGGTTCCAAGCTTAAAAAGGCAATTGATTCTACTTTTCAGAGAAGAAAAACCCCTATACCTGACAATCCACTGGTTCTTCGGACAGAATTCCATAATGATGAAGGAAGAAGGAAGCAGTGGATTGCCTTCCTACGCAAATCACGACTTGATCTGAATCAAGAATTCAACGAAATAATGGGCAGAATTACTGCATTCTTAAAACCGACAGTAATCTCAATTAAAGATAAAACTAGAATGGATAAATCATGGGATACCATAGCAGGATGTTGGAAGAAGTAGCTTCTTCATTTAAAAAAGTTTTGAGTATAAACCATAACCCCAACAGATACAATATCTTTATTTGCCACAGACAATGAAACTGAGGCTCACTATCTTTGTGTTATGATTAACTCAACAACGGGCTCGACTTTCGAAAATGCTTCACATACTTAAAATTAAAGACTAAGAAGCAGACATAAGGAAGATCGAAAAAGAGAATGATAGATTGGTGAAGTAAATATTTAATATAGAAGGTTTTTAGTTCCCCAAATCTTTCTGGAACCTGGTTCAGTGGATTAAGATAGCGACAGAATGGTCTACTTTCATAAAGTATGGTCAAATGCTTGTATCCGGCGAGCCCTATATTTAAGTAGTTCCTCAAGCACCCACAAACGTCACTATAACGAAGGATAAAAGAGGGATGAAATGGAACACCATAAGAAGTGTAATATTTGCAAAAACAGTAAGCCATTTGAAATGCCAGAGGAGATTGTTAATGCTGCAATGGAAGGGAAGCTAGTTATATTTGCAGGAGCTGGCGTAAGCACCGAAAGGAAACACGTTTTTCCATATACGCTCTATGAAGATATAGCATATGAGCTAGGAACAAATCCCGGAAATATTTCATTGAGCTTCTCACAGTTAATGAGTAAATATTGCCAGCAAAAGAATGGCAGAAAGAAATTATTAAATAAGATCAGGGATCGGATAGATTATGTAAAGACATTTCCATGCCTATATAACTTTGCTACACAGTTCCATGAAGAGCTGTCAACTATCTACCTGATTAAAGATATTGTTACCACGAGTTGGGATGATTTTTTTGAAAGAGAATGTGGTGCGATACCTATTGTCACTAAAGAAGACTTTGCTTTTTGGGATTTGCCAGAGAGAAAAGTATTGAAAATACATGGTTCAATCAACAATATTGGTTCTATTATTGTGACTGCTGAAGATTACAGGAAATGCTTAAGGAGATTAAGGGGTAATATTATTGGTAGTTATCTGAAATTGTTACTCGCAACGAAAACAGTGGTTTTTATTGGTTATTCTTTTGGTGATGAAGATTTTAATAGAATCTATGCTCTCCTAAAGAAAGAACTGGGCCAAATAGCGCCTCACTCCTATGTGGTGACATTAGACAAGAGATTTCAAACAGAACCAAGAGATTCTTCAATGACGCCAATAATTACAGATGGCACTTTTTTTATTCACTGTCTTAAGAGAATATTGATAGAGAAGGGTGTTTTAATTGTTGATGTTGTAAGTGAAAATGTGAGACTGGCATTACAAAATGTGCTGGAGATTCATTGTGAAGTGATGAAGAATTTCAACGTACAACTCAACCCCATTTTAATATACACTTATTCATATCAAGATGGTTTGATTGACGCCTTTCAAAGATATTTAGCCAAGAAATGCACTGGTGAATATTCAAATCCGGTGAATATTTATAATCAATTAAAGAGATATGAGCAAATCAGAAAAGAAAAGATTCACAGAAAGAAATATTTTGATGTAGCATATATTGATGGATATATAAATGGCTTAATTTTGTTTCTTAACGGCGAAAAAGCAGTAGATGGTCTGCCCATGTTTTATGTATATGGGTACAAGAATGGAATAAGAGGTCAGAAATCTTTCAAGGATTTGATCAATAGCAAACAAGGTTTTCATAGAGGCGCGTCTAAGTATGCTGAAGGGGTTATCAAAGCCAAGAATCTGGATGATCCAGAGATTTTTCTGCAACATACACCTTTTTTATTATGAATCGCTATCTTTTATTTCTGAGTTCTATTCGTCTTAGCTTACGTAAGGAGTCATGCTGACTGGCTTCGTAGAGCGGAATACGGCGTACATATGCTTGATACATTAACAAAAATCTTCCTATTTCTTGAAAAAGAAACAGCTGAATCGAGCCTATCCAAAGTATTTTCCTGTTATCAACATTGTCCAGTCCGGGGAGCCAGTCTGAACGATTTTCGCACGCTGCATTTAAGGTTTGAAAATACAATAATTGCAAAGAACTAAAGGAGATCCTCTTTTGTCTGCTTTTTTGAAATTTTTCCCTTGGCAATCGTTATTTTATTTTGTATAATTTTGGCAGATTTTATGAAAAATTATATTCTGATAAATGAAAGAGTATAGGCTTTATGGAAGAAAAGGAAATAATGACGGTTAAACAGGTTGCTGAGTATCTACAGATGGATAAACACACGATCTATAAACTTGCCCGCTCTGGTCAAATCCCCTCAATCAAAATCGCTGGTCAGTGGAGGTTATTAGGTTGCTAAATAATCTTTCAGGCCAGTTACTATCCTTTAAAAATAAAACATGATGTTTTATATATTCATCTTTTGAAGGAAAAGTAGTTTCTCCTTTTTTCAATTCATCATGAGAAGTCCAGGAAAGTATAAAAGATTCCAAACTAATATTTTCATCACCAAGGCTTTTTTCAATCTGTCTTATGGTAATTGTTTCAGGGTCATCCTTTTCATCCAAAAAGCCTGCAAATTTTATCTTCTCGTTATTCAATCCTTTTGTATGCTCTAATCCTTTTGGGTCAATAAAAACTATAATTTGCTTTTTACCTTTTTTGACCCACATAATAAAATCAGGATAGAAACCTGCCCACTTAAGTTGAAATCCTACACCTGACTTTGGATAATTCCTTAAAAGATATGCCTCAACTGAAAATTTATTCTTATTCTTTTTCAAATATTCCTTAAGACCTGAAACAAATTCTTTTTCACTTTCTACAAGACCGGCAGGCGATATTTTATCTATTTTGTTACTTTGAATAAGAACAGGCAAATAAAGATGGCTATCAAAATAAATCCTCGGCAATTCGTCAGATTCTTCTTTTATTAATTTATCTAAATCTTTTGCCAGTTTCCTTATTTCTTTGATTAGTGCTTTTTTTGTCTTATCTATCTGCACTATGTATTTTCCTGGTTTTTCAAAAACAAAGAGTGGCAACTGTTTTCCGACTGTATCATAACCTAAATTTTCCGTCTCAAAGCGCTTGGCATCTTTTCTATAAAATAGATCCAGATATTTTTTAATAACTAAAAGCACCATATCCTCCACCCGTCTTACATCATCCTCGCTTTTAACCTCCAGAGCTTCAGGAAGTGTCATAATTTTATATCTATCTGATAAAAGTAAGTTTTTTAGCACCCCTCTATCTAAAACCAAATTCCAGTAGCCTTTTACAATTTTGAAATCATAAACTTCTTGCCAAATCCTTTCCCAATCAAGCAAATCTATCAATTCTTCTGTGAATCTAAATTCCTCAACTTCTGTCTTTATTTCCTCTACCTTAATTCCCTCCTTTTTTCTCTCCTTTGCCAGATATATTGACACCTTTGGCAGAAGGTCTATTGTGAAATAAATCCTATCATCAATCTCTAACCTTAAAATTTCCTCCTCTTCAAACTTCTTATTCTCATTTTTAGAAAGGGTATAAAGAGTTTTCCATTTTTCCTCATGTTGAGGTTGAACAGGTATTTCAATAGTCTCAAACTCCACTTCCTCTTTTCTGATTGCCTCTAAAAACTTGCTTAAATAGTCAGCCTTGATCCCATAAATATTAAGCATCTCTAAGAATTGAACCTGAGTTTTCTCATCGCTTCTTTTAAGGGACATCCCTTTACCTTTCAGTCTTACTCCTCTCCCAAATAACTGAATAATCTGAGGTCCCTGACCTCTGCCAATATTCAAAAGTCCCATTGAAGAAACACGCCAGGTATCCCAACCTTCAATAAATTTCTTTGAACCAATGAGGACATTTATTTTAGAACCTTCTTTTTTAATATCATCAAAAAGAGAACTCGATACAGCATCCTGCTCTGCAGTTATTCCCTTTTTCTCTAATTGTTTTTTAAAACCAGAGACATCACCGATACTTATAACTCCGAAATATTCATTCTCTCCAACCTTTAATCCCAACTCTCCTTCGGCGTTTTTTAATTCATGTATGCCAAAATTTCCTTTCCCTCCAAAAACTTTTTTGTATAAGTCCTCAAAATCAATGCTTCTACTTCTGAGATACTCAAATTTTCTGCTAAATACATCCTTATCCTCTTCATCTTTTAATTTTGTATTACCATCCAGAATATTTTTTACCCACTTCCTTACCCAGTCTTCATCCTGGATTACTCTTTTTATAAACTCCACA
>Ga0315548_1002187_pt1 | contig 15442 bp, 8 predicted proteins | sample SalMarSW160110MG_2_FD_202540 | JGI IMG/M metagenome (GOLD analysis project Ga0315548, IMG submission 202540) | Salt marsh sediment microbial communities from the Plum Island Ecosystem LTER, Massachusetts, United States - Salt Marsh Sediment SW1601-110 ...
TGAAGGCTTATGCTATGATTGGGGAGGATTGAAAAGCTGAAAAATTGAGAACTACCAAAGCAATTCTTTAATAAGAACTTTCCTAATTGTTGGTTTTAGGTACGGCACGAAATCAATCGAATAGTGTGAATCAGCTGTATGCAAGATATCGTGTCCGCTAAGATGTTACACAATCTCATACAACAGCCAATTCGAATGCTAAACCTGAACGATATCCAAAGGTTTCCGGTTTGTTCTCAGGTCTAGATCGTGGCAAGAGATCTGGAATCCTACTGTACCCAACTAGACCACAATATCTTGAAGTTAAGCCTATTTTTCTGGTATCGTGGAAATCATCATTTTTAAGTAGTAGCAAGATATCAGCAAAATTTTTGAATTTGCCGGGATTCAAGGATAATGCAAGTATTCTTAAATTGGCGCAGCACAAGTTCAGTCAATGCTATGGAATGGTTTGATTAGCTCCATTGCTACGGTTTCATGATTCCCTTATCAAATGGCCGGGTGCAGCTGTAATCTGAAATCAATATCACAATTGGCAGTCAATATATCAAGGATGTCCCATTTATCCGTGGGGTATGTCGTCTCGACAAAGGAGGGGCCGGAAATGAACAGGCCATAGGAATGATATAGAAAAAGTCTGGTGCTTTCAAATTAAAGAGTTTTGAAGGATAAGCATGAAAAAAAAGAAGAAATTGAAAAAAACAAAAAGGAGTAAGAAAAAAACACCTCAGAAATTATTTCAGGAATTTTTTAGTGCAAAAGCGAATGACCTTCATAGAGATTTCAATCTTGCAATCCAAAAGATTCCAGAGATTTATAGCGAATATGGCGTCCATGATATAGCTGCTTCACTTTTTGTTTCAAGCATTTGGCTACCAAACATTTCAAGTCTTATTAAGCACCAGTTGCTTGCAACAATATTTGCCTCCATCAAACCTGAAGAGTTTTCAAATTCAAAGTCTATCGATAATTATTCTGAATTCAGTAAATTTTTAGAGAGGGTCTATGCATTACTGCCGACATTTCTAATGATGGAAGATTACGTCCCTGAAACTGACTGGGGTGATGTCAAATTTTATCACGACAATAAAATCTACAAGATTTTTTATGGCCAAGAATTAGGCAACGTCTATGAATATTTGATCTTGTTTCAGATGCTTTATTTGCCCTTCGAGAAGGAATATTTTAATGTTACGAGCCGTTCAGCAAAGAGAGAATTGAAATCCTGTCTTCAGTTGCAGAATGAGATCATCTCAGGCATTGGCATCCAACCTAGGCCAGAAGACCTTTTAAAGATATCACCAGGTCATATAGAGGTTCCACCTCTTGAATTTTGGGAGGAGGCTATAAAATTTTATGAACACTTTGATGTAAGGAATGGTTACGATAAAAAGTTTATCAAAGATTACAGCATCGAATTGGGAACCTTGCAGAAAGAATATCTCCATTGTGATACATTTCAAGAAATGGTGCATGTTGGTAGAGTCCTTCCGAAATTTTTCATTTCGCACGGTGATCAATATTATCCCATACTGCCAAGACGTTATTCTTCTATATTATTTGATTCATGGTCGAAAATATTTGAGGATAATCGCGAACAGATTGTTATCGGTCGCATGCCCTATTCGCTCAGTCTCAGTGCTGAACTTCATAAATATATCAAGGCAAGAATAAAATGTGAATTTTTAGAACCTGTCGTTAGTGCTGTAACACAAGAAGGCCCTCCCCATAAGATCCTGTTTTCGTCAGCGTTTATATCAAGAAACAGACTCATATTGATTTATGTGACAAATCCCTGTTATTCGGGTGAAAATACGAGTGTAGAGCTTAATGAGATATCGGGTGACCTCAAAGACGCTCTCAGGCTCATCGAAAAGTCTCCAAATACTTTAGCACTGCACCTTGAAAGAAAAAATGTTCAATTTCAATCAAAGACCGAGGAACGATCGCTGACTCCGGAATTGGTGGTCATAATTCCCCAGACCTCCACTGCGATAGCTTCCTTGGAACTCCCTGTGACATTTCCAGGTAAAATTATGTTCATGGATCATTTTCTGGGTATTGTAGACGAACTTGAGAATCCGGAGATGTTTACCTCATTCCTAGAATACTGGGAGGAATATGGTAATCTCATAGAAAGCCTCTTTATAACTCCTCTGGATATCTTTGGTTCTTTTAAAGATTCTCACGGGGTTCTTCTCGAAGGGGCAGTTGATTATAATTATGTATCCATAGATCCTCATTGGGGTTCCGGTATCCGCTATAAAACTTTAATGGAGTTTTGGAAGGCTTATCCAGATGTCCATTTCTTCGATCATCCCCGAAGTTGGCGAATTAAGAAGGAAACAGAGAGCAGGCTAAGATTAGAGGCCAGAGGTTATTTCGGCTGTGCCCTGTACTGTCAAGTGGGATTAGTCCACATGTTCATAAATTCCCCTTTTGACAGAATGGATTATAAACAAGCATTAATATCTAATATGATGATGGAATGTTTAGAGGATTCCATTTCAAGGAATAAATCCATAATTTTGCAGCATCGTTATTTCAAGTATGCCGGCCAATTCCAGGTTCTCCTCTTTCCTGTTTCCCTTGTTACTTCTGCTGATGGATTCGATCATTTAAAGCACCTTATTCCTGAAGACAATGAATTATGGCTTAGTGATGCTAGAATGATGGAGCCGGGTATTTACGGTGTCCGATTGGTATTTAACGACAATCGCTTGATGGATGTTTTGGAATCTATAGAAGACCGATCAATCGAAGTAGCCATCCTATCAGAAGTTCTCAACGCATTGGACAGAATTATTCCGGACACCATGATACAGGCAATCTTAGGCTTGCTTAAAGAACAAAAAAGAGGGAAACCTCGATTCAAGCTTATGAAAGCTGACAGACAAGTTTCTTTCCCCGAATTTATTAATTCCTATGAACCTGAAGCAGTTCATTTTAAGAAAGCGCGAAAGAGAATTTCTGAGCTGGGAAAGCAGCAGGGATTCGATAGCGGCAATTATTCCGTTGAGGATGCGAAACTAAAAATCGACATCATAAAAAGATCAATGATTGGTGAAATTAATTCGGAGGTTAATAAATACGATTTTAAAAGATCAATTCCTTTTTTATTGGCAAGGATAGATGGCCTCACCGCTCATAATGAACGATCCAAATTCCAAATAAAGAAATCGTTGGAACATGATGTCGATTTTGACCGGGCGGAAAATTATTCAAAGGATGAAACCGAATATATCGGGATGCATAAAAATTATCGGTATCTAATAGAAAAATTTGTCCAGCTGCAACCCAGAGGACGAAAAGGAATTGATAATGAGAATTTTCAATATTTAATTGCCCTTATCGACTGGTTGCATGTCTTATATACTGCCAGCGACGCCTTACACTATGGCCTTGATCCGGCATTGGGAATGAATGTTAACGATCAATTTTTGGTGCAGGTCGTGTATGCAGACGGTTTTTCACAAAAGCAAGAAATATTTGCACAAGAAAGAGCAAAGGAAAAACTGGGGATCGGGATAAACAAGGATGATGATGTTTGGTCACCGCGATCAATAACAGACTACATTGGTTCACTCGATATTGCATTTAAAGAAGACCTGGGATTTACATTTTCAAACATGATTAATTTATTACAGGTGTTATCTTGCTGGGCAGAGTTTAACCCAGGATGTGAAATCAAGGCACATTACACTGCAAACGGGGAAGAGATCAAAGAAATATGCACGAAATTTATCAAAGGTTTTGATCCAGAACAAGCAGATCTAATTCTTAGATTTCTTACATTGAAAAGCGATGATGTCATAAGAATACTCGGTCAAGACGATATTTGTGATGATATACCTATTTGGGAATATAGAAAGCGGTTTTCGCGATATGCCTTAAGACCATTGATATTTATCGACGATACATACTATTGGGGTCCCTATTCAGCGAAAAAATCAGAAACGATTTGGTCTGGAAATATTTCTCAAGGGTCTCTCCCTACGGATCTGGAAAGCCCCACTATTCAGAAAGAAATCGATCAAGAGAAACAACTCATAGACAGAGCTTTAGAGAAGAAAGCTCATGAAATCGTAAGTAGATTTACTGGCTATGCAATCAACAATTGCATACTCCATGATAGAGATAGGGCCGGTGGACATCCAACTGACTTGGGTGATTATGATGTCCTTGCCTTCTGCGATGAGAAAAATGTTGTCTTTTATATTGAATGCAAAGATAATTTGCCGCCTTTTTGTTTGAAGGATGCGACAAGACTCAAAAGAACAATTTTTGGGGAAGGTGATGGTGATGAAGGCCATTTTAGACAAATCAATAAAAGAAAGGATTATCTGTCAGGAAATATTAAGAAGATTGCTGAGAGCTTGCATTGGCCGGTTGATTCTAATCATCTACCAAAGGTTGAAACCATATATTTAACTCGGGATACATTTTGGTGGACACGTTTTCCGCCAATAGAAACAGGAGTTACATTTTTGCAGAGCGCACAACTATCCATATTTATTGAAAAACTATAAAATATTTCACATGAATCTTATTCACACTTCCGACTGGCACCTTCGCGCCCTTTATAGGCTTAAACGGTAAATGTGCTGATGAGAACGATACATTGTTTTATTGGATGATTTGCCTCACGGGTGTACATCAATAATCAAATGGACGTGCATGTCCCCCACAGAGATATCATCAATATGCTGTTGCAGTCATGATATGATTTCCCCATCTTTAATTCCCAATGACCGCAAAAAGTGAATGTTCCTTGCCTCCATCAATCCTCGCCTAAATATGATCTTTTTCAACGATTTGTTTCCGCAATTGAAATTTTGTTACACAAACATAGAAGGGTATAAGGGAGATCCGGCATTCGGATATTTGCTAAATGGTAAAATATCAACTATTCATAAACCTAAGATCTGTCTGACATTACCACCGAGTCTTTCTGAATAGCTTTTGCTATCCAAGATCCCAAGGCCGCTGGATTTCAATGATTGTCCTATTAATGATTTCCGGCGAGCTTCAACAATTTAACCATACCAAACCAAAACATAAGAGGCACCACAAGATATAGTGGTCTCTGGATTGATGCGGATTTGTGTGATCTCTGCTATTGATGTCAGACTAGCGCATTTTACTCATAGCGCCCAGATATCGCAGTGCGGAAATCGACGAGCTTTCGATTCGGAGAAATGAAGCCGCATACAATATGTTGTATATAGCCTTTTCCATTCAAAACCTTCAACTTCTGCTATTAATCATAACCCATACCACCCTCTGAAGGCTTTGCAATACTGTTTTTAATCTATGCTTTGAACTGTGAAAATGCCGCGGCTCCCGGTTTGTGCTCCTTACCTTCCTTGACAGGACGTTCTGGTTACATCCCCCTTGACCTTGATATCTTCCCAAGCAAGGAGATGGGGGTCAGAGTTTTCGTATTGAAATCTTGAATCAGATCGAATAGGTATTCTTTCTTACCCATTTCTGCTCAAAGCTGATGTGGGTAAAGAGAGATGTAGTAAGGGCAAAGAGCGTGTTTTGTAAGCTGGCGGTGAAGGAAATAGGGTGTTCTGGGGCGGATGTTGCTCGATTCCTTGGGGTCATCACTTCAGCAGTCAACGGCTCGGCGAACTCTGAGGACATACCAGAGGTAAACCGGGATTTATGAATTGCTTCAGATGTCCCCTACAATTCCAGAACCCACATTGAAAGATCACTTCTTTCTTCCTATCATCAAGGAGCGTCGAACGACTCCCAGGGTCCGGTTCTTGTGCATCCGGCTCACCATGTTTGGCAGAAATCGCTGTGTGGGCAAGGGACAATCCACGATATGGGTGAGCTGCCACCCGGAATCCTTCAGAAGGTCAATATAATCTGAAAGAAAGATACTCTGCTCTGGATCTTCTTCCGTTGCTGATACTCCTTGAAACTCTCTCCAGTCAGCATTGAGGAAGGCAATACGTGCATGAGCCTTTGCATGTTCCCTAAAGAGAGGAAAGAGTTCTTTAAAGAATTCCAGATATTTGTTCCGGGAAAGAGTGGAGATGCTCTCTTGGGGATAGTGGGTTTCCTGCTTTTTGAAATAAGGGGGGTCAAAAAAGATCAAATCCGGCTTCTCTTTTCCCGTAACGGGCCACACCAGAGTTTCGGGATTCCATTGAAAAGGCTCTATCTCAGGCCGTGTTTCAGGGCGATCTACCAAATCAAAAGACCAGCATCTCCTGTTGAATGCAAGACACGTGTCTGCTACAACGCCACCACCGGCCATGGGATCGAAGACAAGGCCTCCCTCTTGTGTAAAGTAAAAGAGGGTATGACCCACTAATTGTGCCGGGATTCGACCGGGCCAATCATCTCCAAAGCGATAATCCACATCATTGAAATACCAATGATCCCAGGTACGCAAGCCCCAGTTCAAAGATTCAAACCGGTCCTGATCGCTTTTCCCTTCCAAGGTAATGGACCAGATGAGAGGCTCGGGACAGCCGAGCTCTTCTGATACTTCAGGGACACAAACCCCTTTCTCTAAAAGCTCCCGGATGGATTGAAAAAGAGGTGGGTTGTGAGCATAGTTGAGAACCGTCTTTCGGTTGACCTTCAATCGTGCGGCAATCCTGTCAGCAGGAATACCCAATCGACTCATCAAGACAATTTTTACCTCTAAGCTGAGAGAGGGGCTCCTACGGGGTCGATTTCGTTCTATCAGGGCTTCCTTTTTAGCTGCGTTATCGGCAATTTCTTCAATCTCCCTTGCGCTCAGATCGCTAATGTTTATGTTATGAAAATCGTGGTCAACCTGGTCAAATCCAGACAGGCCAGGGGTTTGATCTTGCCTGCCTGTGCTGTGATCAACACGGCAGAAAGGAGTGAGAATCCTTTGGAATTCTTCCTCGGAGGCTTCTTTGAGTTTTGCCAACGCTCTGGTCTGCGATTTGTTCAGGTGATGTTGAATCGATACTTCCTGGACCTCTTCGCAAAAGTCCATCAGTAAGGGAAGGTCATTTAAGTAAAAAGATAGCCATTTCAGAGGCTTAGATAGGTTTTTAAAAATTTCCTGTACACTTCCAATAAATTTATTGGAAGTCAACTTTGCTTCACTTGCTACTTCATAGCCGAGTTCCTCACTCCTTCTTACAGGGTCAAGCTTCCCTAATAATGTTTTCACCCGGTCTGCCGGTTTATTACCCATTGCGGCATATTCTTCATCCTCCATCAGTTCTGCATCCACAATCTCCGCAATGGCTTCAATCGTCTCAATCGCAGAAAGATCTTCACGCTGAAGGTTTTCGGCAGCCGATATGCGTCGTGCGTGAAGGTTGCTTGCAACGACAATTTGAGCCTGAATAGTGTCCATCTCAGTAAACTCCCGGACGGCTCGAAATCGGCGTTCTCCTGCAATTAGTTCATAACGATCCCTTTTAGGACGAATGACAATAGGCTCAATTAATCCCTCCCGTTGAATGCTCACCGCAAGCTCTCTCAGTGTATCCTCATCAAAGTGTCTGCGATGTTGATAAGGAGAGGGATCGATCTTTTTAAGGTCAATGACGGCTTGTCTATAATCGAGCTCACTGGGTGGTGTTTTTAACATGGCATGAACAGAGAGAAAAGGGCTTGCAATTACCCATAGTTATTGTCAAAATAATCAGAAAATCGTCAGATAGTCAATCCTTTATTTAAGGAGGTAATGAGTATGCGCCTCATTGAATGGGAAGTGGCTGAAGATGGGTACGAAGAGCAGATTATTATCCCGAAAGAGCAGAGGGATCTTGCTGCCGAAGAGGCAATTGGCACGGAAAACAAGCAGAAGGTGACTGTGCACATAATGAAATAAACGACCACCGACCTTGTCGGTGGTATTCAAGGACAGCAACTCCTGACAATGTCATTCGCTGCTGTCTTTCCATAATCGCAGTTGCTCCTCTCGGATTTGGTTTTCTTGCTGATCTTTGACATAGTTGCGGATTACTTCCCTGTCAATACCTACGGTGCTGACAAAATATCCGCGTGCCCATAGGTGCAGACCCCAGTATCTTTTTTTGAGTTCCGGAAAATCTCTTCTTAGATATTCCGCGCTCTTGCCTTTGAGCACCTTCATCACCTGGGATGGGGCATATTTCGGTGGCACGGAACAATACATGTGCACATGATCAGATGCTATCGCACCTTCGATGATATCGATGTCTAACCACTCGCACAGCTCTATCAGAATCTGTTTCAGTCGTGACTTTATCTCTTTGAGCAGAACCTGATATCTATACTTGGGTATCCAGACGAAATGATATTCGCACCGATAAACCGCGTGTGAAGATTTTCTATATCCTTCCATACAGCAACCTCTTTTTTCCTTTTTCGAGGCTACTGTATCACAAACTTAGGCTCACCAACAGAGTTGGTTCGCCAAAGGTGTGGGGCCTCCGCCCCCACGCCCCACCACTGACAATGTCAGTGGATTAGTGCTAGATTTAAGAACGGGAGAATCATATAGTGGACGGTTAGCCATTACGGGAAATCACCAAATCTACCTACCAACAGAAATACAACAGATGCTAAAGGCCTCAGGGAAAGTCCGAATCCAGATCTTGGGCGGGTGAAAAAAACCTGTGGACTCAGGGCAAATCACTCGGAATGAAAGCAGCTATTCATTGAGGCAATTAAGATACAAATTGCTCTCATTTACCTAAGATGCCACGTCGCCTGAAAAGGGGGTGAGGTGTTGACTACCAAAGGTAGTATGGAATTTTAGGATAGTTAGGCACGAAATCAATCGAAGAGTGTGACTCCAGATTCATACAAGATGTTGTGTCCGCTAAAAGGATATTCAATCCTATGCAACAACAAATTCGACTTTGGTGCCTGAATGATATCTAAAGATTCTCGGTTTATTCTCAGGTTTAGACCGTGGCAAGAGATCTGAAATTTAAAGAAATCAAAACGATTGGATCAGCGTTACTCATTTGCCGATAAAATGTCGCAATTTACACAAATTGCTGATGTATGAGGGTAAGCACCAATTATTTCATTTTGAAAAGAAACTATCTCAGTAAAATATTCTTATGTAGAAATAGATTATTTTGAGATTATGTATCGGTTTTTCTCGATATAGTCTGATTGATTAAACTTCAAAAGGTTTTTAAGAACGATAAAAGCTTCCTCCCCGCTTCCGAAGAAATCCTTGCTTCTTATTTCGTCTGTTATTGAACCAGTCACACCCTTCAGTTTTATTTCCACATAGTTTGTATATATTGCTTCAAGCAGGCTTTGAAAAAGCGTTTCATCTTTTCCTGTCTCTACATTTAAAAATATTTTTTGATGTTGCTCATCGTAGTCGATGATACTTCTGATTCTGTATATAAAGACGGGGAGTATGTGTTCAATATTGTAACTAGTTACTTTTCTCAAAGCCTTAAGGCTGTCTTCTGTAGGCTCTCCAGAGACTATTTTTAACTTACCACTCAAGGTAGTATGGCTTAACTCATTTGACAAAGCCTTCGCTTTAAGTTCTCTATCTTTTGCAGATCTAAGTACCTTGAGACGATTCACAACATGATCTTCTCTGATTTGGTATAGAAAAGGAACTAATTTTGAAATCGCTTTAATTGTGGATTGGGCCTTACCATTCTTGGTTCGTAGCAGCTTTTGGAACAGAGTGTAGACTGGTGCTCTTTGATTTGAGTATGCGAATATTTCATTTTCTCTTGTGAGAATACCTGTAGAAATAATTGGCCTGAGAAGTGTCAAAATATGAACTTTTGGTTCTCGGGTTACGATCTCACCCATCCGGTACTCGATTTTGACCTCGTTACCGTAATTTCCAATGAAATCAGAAAAAATTGATTGTTCAAGATCCATTTTATATGTGCTACCGAAGATATCATCCTCTTTCACGTTTTGTGTTTCATTATTAGCTTTGGCAATCAATGTGCCAGCCGAATATTCATCAAGATCATCTACCCCTTCAATAACGTTCTCTATGACGTTTATTTGAATCCTGATCTTGCAATGCAGGAATTTGTTCAAGGAAATAGCATTGAAATTATCAAGATATTTACGGTTGCTTATGAGAAACTTGGCGATTTCTTTTGCCTTGCTAGGCTTGACAAACTTGAGAAATTCGCTGACTTCTACATCGTCTTTGAATTCATCCTTAACAAACTGATTGAATAAAGTTGGTGTCAATTGCGTTAAATCGTTCTTTTCAGCATAGAGTTTAAGAAGCACCAATATTAAAATGATAAACCTTGTCTGGTTGCCGTTAGTTAGGCAACAGCTTTCGAACTCAATAACATTACCAGTAATTCTTAATCCCGTTAATGAAACTATCATCCCTGAGTGTAAAAACCTGAACATTTGGATTGGATCCTTTAATAAACTCCTGATGATCTCGTTGTTCGCTTTCTTAAGGCCTGTATATTCCCTAGGGTTGCTACCTGCCTCGCTGTCGCGATAATCCAAAAACAGTATATCCTTAAAATATGTTTCTCCCATGATTGTTTGTAGATTAGCAGAACTGTAGAAACCATCTTCAAAGGAAATCCGGTTTTCCTTTTTCAACATCACTAGTCTCACCTCCAGTAATTTCGCATATTGATTGATGCAAATTTGAAATGGGATATTAGGTCATTGAATCTTTCGCCGTTGTTAGAAAGAAGGAATTTTCCCGGTTCTATGAATTTGATGACTTGGTAATTCTTAATAAGCCTTTCTTGCAAGGCCCGACGCGAAAAAATGGAATAGTGTGATAGATAATTCCTCATGGAATAAATGAAAGTTATTTTTGTTGTCTGCGTTGAAGAAATCTTCGAGGTAGGATTGAATGAATCAGATGTGAATCTCTTAAATACTGATTTAATCCTTTGAATGTCGTGCAGGTCTCGATACCTATCTGAGAAAATGAGAGCCCTTATCAGATCCTTTGGCAATTTTCCTCGCTGCAAGATATTCATAACGCCCTTGATTTTAGATTGATCACTATATGCGCAAATAACAAGTTCGTTTTCGAGAAAACTCTCCCACAAGGCACAGGTTCTAAGTATTAAAGATTCCAGAAGGAGTGTTTTTTCAGATGTCTGGACTCTGCGATATAGGGGTATCCCATGAACAAGATTGCTCGCATAATTGAGAATTTCTTCGATCTTCTTTTCAAATTCCAGATGGTTTCTTTCGATGTTGGATCTTATCATACCATCTCTGTCTTAAGTCTTTATTTCGCCAAGTTCACAAGATTTTGTTCCCTGAATCATGCATCAGAAATAATTTCGGAGGGAAAAGATAGCAAATATTTACTTTGAATACTCAAAAGCCACCTTATATGGCTACTGATCAAAATGATACATTTCCTTACCCTTAAGTCTACTTGAAAAGGGCGAAGATAATTACCGTTGTATCTTCAGGAGGTAAATATTCAGTGAAAACCTTTATCTTACAATTAATTATACCATACAAATTGTTAGTAAATAATACAAGCATTAAAAGGCTTGACCTATCTCACAGAGAAAGGGAGCTTTCGTGCAGAGTCTTTAAAATGCACCATACATCTCAGCATCGTGTCATCTTAAGATAACTGCTATCGATGTCAGGATCACCTATCTTTCCTATACTCTCCTGATATCAAAGTCCTGCAACCGACAAGCCTTCGATTCAGAGAAGGGATGATCCGAAAGGCGATTCGGCGTAGGGCGGGCTAACGGGGCTCGCTGTGCCGGTCGGTTTTTGACCGGGAGGATCTGCCGTCTGCCTTGGGCGGCTGGATGTTGAGCCGCTTGATCCTGCGCCACAGCGTCTGCCTGCCGATGCCCAGCTCCTGTGCGGCGGCCTGGCGATTCCAGTTGTTGTCCCTCAGGGCCTGGATGAGGAATTCCCATTCCAGACGAGGACCATTAAGCTCCAGAGGGCAATCCATGCGGCGACCGCAGACCTCGTGCAGATAGGTGCTGCGCGCCGTTGCCCATTTTACGGGCATTCTCTAGCGTCGAATACGAAGAATGGAGGGAATATAGCTAACTACTTGAGTTTATTTAGCTAAACGTTGGGACGGAAGTGCCCTCCTGCAAATTTGGAGTCTATTAGCTCCTTACATGCTGATTGTTTGACTAAATGGGTCAGACATTTTCGATTGGGTAGTGCAATCAATAGGCGTTTTGAGTGTTCGGTGTTCAGGAGTGCAGTGTTCAGGAAAGACCCCCTCCCCTTCATGGCTCCTGCCCCTCCTCGTTCGACCTGGAGGCTCTCGACAGGCTGAACGCTGAACGCTTGAACACTTGCATTACCTGAGGCGTGGAAAAAATGATCAACGTTGATTCAGTGTTTAAGCGAATTTCAAATATGTTTGGCTAGATTTCTCTATTAAATATTCCTTAACTATTTCATATTTCACCACCTCCACTATAGAGAAATACGTTTTCCAGGCTAACCTTTGGGCATCGCGCCCAAAGATTTGATCCCCCTTAATGTGGCCTGAAGGTCGGCAATATCGACGGCCAATACAGGTTCAATCAGCAGGAATGACTGGTACAAGAAGATGAGAATCGTACCTGCCACCGGTGTAGATTACATGCTCCCCCCTGTTTACGCTTGACGTATGCCCAAAAATGAGCGACTGGGGTAGTCGGTAGGAATAGATATCACTACCCTGCACTACCACCCGTAACTTCTCACCTCGCTCTAAAAGGGTACCTGAAGGCCAGATTTCAATCTCTACCGGAACGATTTCACCGGCTTTAAGCTTTATTTCTCTCTGGTGCTTGAGGAAAGGTTGATAAGGTGTTGATTTCTCCTCATCGAGTTCGCGATGGGAAACTCGTAGCCAGCCAAGGGCGACTGGACCATCGTCATGGTTACTAAAGAACGGGAACGGGACAATGTCTCCAGTACGATCAAATTTCTCTATTGCTACAAATAAATCCATGTCGTCATTATCCACCGCCTGCACCCAAAGCTTCAGCTTCATATGCCCTGTTAGCTCGGTCTTCTCATCGAACGTGTATTCAAACTTGGCATTCTGAGCTTTATCGGTTATGTCGTCCACATTATAGCGAGCTTGAAGTTCCTTTTCGAAGGGAGACTTGCTCATCTTTCCGTCACTCGCGTTCAAGAAAAGTTTCGTATATTGGGTCCGTGCCAGTGGCCATTCGTTTTCGCTCCTGAAATTTCCGACAAAGAATCGTTCCCTGATCTCCAGCGAGACTTTAGGCCAGTATTTTACTTCGCTATCGATACCTTTCAAGAACCTATCGAAAAACTGTCTCAGTCTCTCCCAGTTTAGGTAATAATCTTGCCATTTCTTCCGCCCGTGAACCCTAAGCCACTTGTCCTTGGAAGCGATTTTCTTGAAACCTTCGAGTGTTCCACGCGTATGCAGGCCGTGATCCGACCAGCTGGCCACAACAAAGGCTGGCACCGTTATCTTTGATAGATCAGCGTTCTTGGTGGCCCAGTAGTCATCAAATAACGGATGCTCCTTCATCATTGCTACTATATCTTCTACTCGATTTTTCGCGAAGGCCCAGAAGCCCATTAGCCAGTCCCAGGACATAAATACCGTCTCCTGGATGCCTCCGTGGAAGCAAAGTTCGCGGTAGAAATCGCTCACTCCCTCCCAGGGATTGATCGCCGCCAGATGTGGTGGATTGAGCGATGCCACCCTCCACTGGCTCCAGGCCAGGTAGGAGACACCGGTTATACCGACTTTGCCGTTACTCCAGCTTTGAGTGCCGGCCCATTCGATCAGGTCATAGCAATCCTGCGCTTCCTGCTCACTCATGAGTGTTAGGTCTCCTTCAGAACCCCAGGAACCACGCGCATCCGCATCGATAATGATATAGCCATTCGGGCACCAATAAAGAGGCTCAGGCGCTTCAAAGCCGCAGTACTTGGATTGATCGGAGTCGGATACGCCGCACTTTGGGAAATACGCATACTTTACGTTAATATGTTTGCCATAATTGCTCCAAGCAATAAGAACAGGGTATTTTCCCTCTTTCTCCGGTCGAAAGATATCAACGCGTATCTTTACGCCATCACGCATCTGCACAGCGACATCGTAGTCACAGACCATTCCCTCTGCCTTTTCAGTCCGGGGGTTTAATCCGGGGTATCCACCTTCGCTAAGCGGTTTACCTTTCGCCCAACGGATTTCAAACGTTTCGTTAGTCATCACTGTCCTCCTTTCTTTGTGGGTGTTTAAATCAGGCTGGTAAAAGACCCTCTCTCCCAGAAACCAATCGCTGGAGCATCGATTGTTCCCAGCACCTCGACTATTATCGCTTAAAACTATCACCCCCCTCCTCACAGGCTGTCAAGCTTTTTCGCTCTGGGATGGGAGCCCGCCGGTGGTGCGGATAAGTGGATGTTAGGCTTAGCTGCTATAATCGGGGGAAATCTAACAGCCGAAAAACTTTAGCTGCCAAACCAAGTCTTCAATAAAATGGTGCTCTCTGCGGGCTTTGCGTAGGGCACGAAATCAATTGAATAGTATTACTTCAATTTTATACAAGATGTTGCGTCAGCTAAAAATATATCCAATCTCATACAACAGCCAATTCGAATGGTATGCTTGAACGATATCGAAAGGTTTCCGGTTGTTCTCAGGTTTAGATCGTGGCAAGAGATCATAGATTCAGATCATTAGCTCTCCGGTCTTGATTTTATTATCACAAGTTGTTTTGGAACCTACGTCCCGTCTCACAGGGTCTGCCTTCCGATGCCCAGCTCCCGTGCGGCGGCCTGGCGATTCCAGTTGTTGTCCCTCAGAGCCTGGAGGAGGAATCCCCGCTCCAGGTCCTCCCACCTGCCCCTCCGGGAGGCAGCCTGTTCCGGGGCTTCAATCCCCTCAGGGGTTGGACGGGCCGAAGGTAATCGGGAAGGTATGAATTCCGGGACATCCTTGACTCTATTGAATAATTCAAAACGTCAAGGGAGTGAAAGAACAAGAGGGCGGGCATAGGGAACCCGGCTCAAGCCAACTCGCCCTAAGGCTCAAAGTTTAGATCTCCAGAGGATTAAGGGAAATCGAAACGATCCCTATTTTTTGATGATAAAATTCACTTGACCATAGTAAAGGAAAATAATAATATGTAAGTCAAAATAATATTGAAAGGGGAATTAAAAATGCCTGTGTCAGTTTTAACGAAAAAATGGCAAACCACCATTCCAAAAGACGTGCGGAATCTTTTAGGGCTTAAACCGAACGATAGGATCTTTTATCTGATCGAGGGTGAAAGAGTTGTTTTAAAACCTCTTAAGGGCAATATCCTTGATCTCAGGGGAAGCGTGAATACAAAAGAGAAACCGATTGATTTTAAAAAGCTCAGAGACAACACCAGGAAAAAGGTTGCCCGAAGGATTGTTGAGGATGCGGAATGAGATTTCTTGATACGAATATATTCATCAGATTCTTGACGGATGATGTTCCCGAAAAAGCGGATGCCTGTGAGGA
>Ga0315548_1002190_pt1 | contig 15430 bp, 11 predicted proteins | sample SalMarSW160110MG_2_FD_202540 | JGI IMG/M metagenome (GOLD analysis project Ga0315548, IMG submission 202540) | Salt marsh sediment microbial communities from the Plum Island Ecosystem LTER, Massachusetts, United States - Salt Marsh Sediment SW1601-110 ...
ACATTAGTATCTATTTCCAGCGTATCTATAGAGATAATGGTTTCGAACCTGTATGAACGTTTCTGGAATTCGGCTGATGACTGTCCTCTTACTTCAATTGATACATCCCCCGAATACACATTGGCCGTGTCGGAGGGCTTATTGTACTTGCCGGGCCCGTTATTAATAATATCCATATATGCTTTTCTTCTTATTTTCTTATAAGGTAAACCAAATTCATCTGTATTTATGATAACTATAGGGAACAGGGTCGAATCGAGGCTGACCTGCCTTTTGTATCTGAAGGCATTGCTGTATAGGTTAAAGTATATGCCTGTGATGTTATACATATAAGTCATGAAAAAAAGGTCCGAACCGCCTATGGTATCGTTAAGCACATGTACGGCAAAGGTGTTCTGTCCGTCCACGAGGAGCGAATCGAGCCGGGGCTGGTTAAAATAATAGCCCAGTACGGGGAATTGCTGGAATTCCTGTTCATGTGACCTTACTGTAACATCGTTGTAGGCAGGAGCATCAACAGTATCGCTTACATTAACGCTTATTACTTTTTTCCCGTTAAGGTATGCCACGTAGCCGTCGTCATAGTTACAGGAGATGTTAATTTCCTCAACCCTGGATTTGTCTGTAACATTGAACCTGTATCTCAGGTAAAGGGAGGCGGCGCTGTTATCAATGGTTACATCCTGGTTATCATATCCGAATCCGACCAGGCCCGTATCCTGGGGCCATGAAGAGTCGTCAAAACCGGGCATATACCAGTTGGAATCAGGCTCTTCCATAGCTGCCATATATTTGAAAGGAGTATTGTGATGCAAATAATAGGTTTGTCCTTTTACATTCCAGGCATTAAGAAAAAGTGCAAGGCAAATGATGCCTGTCATTTTTTTGGTGATATGTGAAGTCATTATGTCCAGGGAATTAATGTAAATTTTAAAAGGGCTAAAAGTAATAAAAAAAGTAAAATATAATATTGCAGTGGAGTATTATTATTCAAACCTGAACCAGTCGAAATCGGCATATCCTTTGCTTTCAGTGATATTGGGATTTATGCAGAACAATCCTATTTTGGCACCAATCCATATTCCCTCACTGGCAGGGAATTCCTTTCCCAGAGGGGTGAAGTTAATGTTATCCTGACTGTATAAGAATGTACAAAGGGCATTTGTGTCGACCTTAATCTTCAGGTAGCAGCTATTATTCTGTATGTCTATGGAATCCATTTTCTGTGAGATGTTATTATGCCTGTTATACTCGCCCCTGTACATTACGAGCTGCATGCCGTGTTCCGCTTTTTCAAGGGCAATAAAGGCCCATTCCTTCCCCATTATTGCAATTCCTCCTTTTTCACGATGGCTGCCGGGATTGAAGATAATCCTTGCAGTAACCTCAAAGGTAGGGGCGGGAAACTTTTGCAGCAGCAGGTTTGGCGCAAACCAAAGGTTGCCCTCCTGTGATAAGTTTTGCACGGCATAAAGCCTGAGACAGCCCGGATTATCCGACATGGAGTACCAGCTCTTGCTGGGATTGGCATGCCATTGCCATTGCAGTCCGGGTGCGCCGGCATTAAATTCATCTGTTGTCAGGGGCACTGCAATTTCGTACTGGCGGTCTGTAAGAGGCTTGGTGTATTCTGAAACAGGTTCACCTATGCTGTCACCGTCAATATCAACACCCATGAGGGGCCAGCCGTCTTCCCACCTTACAGGCTGCAAATGGACAATGCGGCCATAGGCTCTCATGTCCTGAAAATGCAGAAACCACCACTCACCGGATTTTGTGCTGACAATACCTCCCTGGTGGGGTCCGTTGATGTTGGTGCTGCCCTTATGCAAAACCACTTTTGACTCATAGGGCCCGTAAATATTTTCAGATCGCAATACGGTCTGCCATCCCTGCCTAACTCCCCCCGCAGGTGCAAAAATATAATAATAGCCTTCTCTTTTCAGGAATTTGGGACCTTCAATTATAGGATGCTCATCTTCATTATGGAATATTACGGTGCCGTTATCCAGCAGCTTCATTCCGTCTTCGCTCATGCGGTGCAGATACAGGATATCACCTCCCAGCTTGCTCCTGACAATATAGGCGCTGCTGTCATCGTCCCATAAGGGACAGGGATCCTCCCACATCTCAACATCAACAATATGGTTCAGTTCCCAGGGGCCCGCGGGATCTTTTGCTTTGGCCATAAAAAGGCCCTCATGAGGGGTACAGAAATACACATAGAAAAACCCGTTGTGGTAACGTACTGACGGGGCCCATGAACCCTGGCCGTGTGCGGATTTGTTGTATTTTTCGAACGGAAGGCTGTCATAAACATGGCCTATTATTGTCCAGTTCACCAGGTCCCCTGATTTCAGTACCGGTATGCCTGGCATACAGTTAAAGCTTGATGCCACCATATAGAAACTGTTATCTGCCATGATGACATCAGGATCGGAATAATCTGCATAGATCACGGGGTTCTTATATTTACCGTTTCCGAGGTCAGGAATCCAGTTCTGGGCAAATGGCTGAACACATGCCAGCAGAAGTAAAAAGAGGGACAGCGCCCATATTTTCAATAACATTACAATACCAGTTTTGACGCAATATAATAAAAAAAAGAGACAGCCCCCAAAAAAGGGGACAGCCCCCATTCGGGTACAGTCCCCAGGGCGCTGTCCCCCTTTTGTGATCCTGCTGGGAGTCGAACCCAGGACCCCATCCTTAAAAGGGATGTGCTCTACCTGCTGAGCTACAGAATCGGCTTTTTAAAAGCGTTGCAAATATAGTATCTTATTTATTTTATAAAAAGATTTATCCTGTTTTTATTTAAGTTACATCGCTGTCAATATAAGTGCTGATAATTAGCAGATTATTACTCATGTTTATAACTTTGATATAATAATTACGTATCAGGAAATGTTAATTAAGAATTAATTTTTGTAATTTGTATTATAAAATTAAAAATTTTGACAATTACTAACCAAATCAATAAACTATGAAAAGGGTAAAATTATCAGGCAAGAATTGTTTCTTAATTGTAATATTATTAAGTATTACAGTATCCCTATCTGCACAGATTAAGACTGTAGGTGAGTTTTTTGCTGGCGGAGTGACAGATGCGGGGACCTTACTTGAAGCATATATTACACCCTGGGCTAATGCTCTGGGAACAAGCCTCTCTGGCGGGTGGTATAACACTGCCAAGCCTCATAAACCGTTAGGTTTTGATTTAACGCTGACAACGAATATTTCTTTTATTCCTGAAGAAGCAAAAACATTTGATTTGGCTGAACTTACATTATCTGATAATGTGCATATGCCATCGGGAACAACTGTTGCACCTACTGTTGCAGGTGAAACCACATCGGGGCCCGAACTGGCATATTATGTTCAGAATTACGAGGTAGCATCCCTGCGTACTCCCCAGGGAACGGGAGTGGGACTAATGCTCAGCCCCATGGCTCAGATAGGATTAGGTCTAATCAAGGGCACGGAATTTAATTTCAGGTTTTTCCCCAACGTGGAACTGGGCAATTACGGTAAACTCGGATTATGGGGGATAGGAGGGAAGCATAGCATAAGCCAGTGGATACCTGCTGTTGACAAGATTCCCTTCTTGGACATCTCATTAATGGCCGGATATACAAAATTCAGTTCAAGTTTCAATCTGACCGTTACTCCAGATAATATTAACAACACTGCGGGATTTGACCAGACTACGGCTGCAGTATCCTTTGATGATCAGAGCCTTGACCTCACGGTTAAGAGCTTTACAATAAACGCCCTGGTATCGGCTAACCTGCCGGTTATTTGCTTCTATGGCGGACTGGGAATTGTGAACACTAAAACTGAACTGGCACTTACAGGTAACTATCCTGTGCCCGAATATATACCTCCTTCAACAGTGGCTGTCACTGATAACAGTGTTGCAAAGGATCCTGTAAGCGTTGAAATTGAAAACAACGACGGCAAGCCGACAAAGCCAAGGATAAATGTCGGCGTGCGCCTGAAGCTCGGTGTATTAACGATTCATGGTGATTACACATATGCAAATTATTCAAATGTCACTGCAGGCCTTGGAATAAGCTTCAGATAATAAAATAATACCCAATAATTTCAGCCCCGGTAATTATTTACCGGGTTTTTTTATGTGCGGAGCCATTATTAAAAAGTGAATCCGACCCTTATAAACGGATTGGTGTGAGGTGAGTATTCATTCTGCGTAACATCCCATAGTACAAGAAGAAAAATTGACGCTTTTTCTCCTATGGGCTGCCTTAGTCCTCCACCTATAAGAAAATTGTCAATCCATATCCTGTTGCCTGATGGATATAATCTGAGGCTGTATGTGTCTAAAAGGAAGGTCTCCAGGTTAAGTACCTCGTTTTCACAGTGTACAAGAATAGTTCCTATATTCAGGGGTATATATTCATGAAGATTCGTTATCAGGTCATAGCTCATGAACACCCTTCCGCCGTAAGTGCTGGTCCTTATCCGGTATGTTCTGTAATAATAAACACCGTTTATTGTTGTATCGAGGTAGGAAAGTTTATTCATTTCAAAGATATAAATAGGTCCTGCTCCTGCCGAGAGCCTCCTGCTTATCCTGTAACCTGCCAGGGGCGATACATCGATATAAGTGTTTGTGCCGAAGCTTAGCCACAGATCGCCACCGAAGAAAAATCTTTTAAAATTCTGGTTATTTTTCTTATATTGGCCTGCTGCGCCAATACTTATAAAAAGCAAACATATTAAAATGAGAAACTTCGGGCAGTACCTATTCATATTTACAGTATATATTTTTACAGCTATTCAACGTTGAAAATATTAAATTTTGTACTTACAGTAAAACAAATTTCAATATTTAATTATTAAAATTATTACAGGGATGAATATTATAGTCACCGGGGCAAGCCAGGGCATTGGTTATGAGGTGAGCGGACTCTTTGCTGAAATCGCGGACAGCACGATACTCGCAATAGCGAGGAATGAAAAGAAGTTGAGGCAGCTTGAGAAAATGTGCGCGGAAAGGAATGCGGGCTCAAAGGTGGTTGCAGTTGCGTTTGACCTTAAAAAGCTGATGAGTGATCCATCAGCCATCACGGGCATTGTCCTCAAGCACTTTAACCATATTGATATAGTGGTTAATAACGCCGGCTTGCTGATCAATAAGCCCTTTACTGAAATATCTTACAGTGAGGCAAGGGAGACATATGATATGAATCTTTTTGTTCCTGCCCTGCTCATCAGGGAGCTGCTCCCCTACATGGGTAAAGGAAGGGATACACATGTAGTGAACATAAGCAGTATGGCCGGTTTCCAGGGTAGTTCCAAATACTCCGGACTTTCATACTACAGTTCCAGCAAGGCTGCCCTTGCCAGTATTACCGAGTGTCTTTCCAGTGAGTTTAAAGACAGCAATGTATATTTCAACTGCCTTGCCCTGGGCTCTGTCCAGACTGAAATGTTTGCTAAGGCTTTCCCGGGTTACAGGGCACAGATGAAACCCGCAGATATAGCGCGTTTTATTGTGGATTTTGCTATAAACGGTCATAAGTATATCCGGGGTAAGATAATACCGGTCTCAATTGCAAATCCCTGAAAAGTGAGAATCTTTTGGTTATTTGTTTATTATCGTTGTCTCGTCATAATCCTTGGCCTGTATTTCACCTTTTAACACAAGAAGTCCGTTCATCGCCAGCGCATGCATCTCATCCTCTCCGGGATAGATAACCACCGGTGCAATGAATGACACCATCCTTTTTACATATTCGACCACCATGGGATTATGTGATATTCCTCCTGTGAGAATTATTGCATCGACCTCTCCGTGCAGCACTGCGCACATTGCCGCTATTTCTTTACCTATCTGGTATGACATGGCGTCCTGTATTATGCGGGCTTTTTCATCACCTTCCTCGGCGAGCAGCTCAACCTCATAGGCGTTGTTGGTATTCAGGTATGCGACAAATCCGCCGCTGCCGGTTATCCACTTTAATATTTCTTCCCTTGTATGTTTCCCTTCAAAGCATTTTTTAACCAGTGCGCCGGCAGGCAGCGTACCCGACCTTTCCGGTGAAAACGGGCCCTCTCCGTCCAGTGCCTGGTTTACATCAATTACCCGGCCGTGTTTATGGGCTCCTATGGATATTCCGCCGCCCATATGGGCGATAACAAGGTTAAGATCCTCGTACCTTTTATTCATTAGCCGTGCATAGGAGCGGGCCGTGGCTTTCTGGTTCAATGCATGGAAGATGGACATACGCTTGAACTCGGGATGGCCGGTAAATCTGGCCACATCTTCCAGCTCATCCACCACAACGGGATCAGCTATGTAAGCCTGGCAACCGGGCAAATCGTGGGCTATATCATCAGCAATAAGTCCGCCCAGGTTACTTGCATGCTCTCCCCTTGCTTCCTGAAGATCCTTTTTAAGTGTGTCATTTATCCTGTATACGCCCGATTCAATGGGACGCACAAGTCCGCCTCTTCCAACAATGGCATTAATTGAATTTATATCTATATGGGAGTCTTTCAGCTCTTTAAGTATAATTTTCTTTCTGTATTTGAACTGTTCGCTGATTCTTTTATATACTTTCAGCTCATCAACGTTATGTTTGATATCCTTAAGAAATACCGGTTTTGCATTAGCATATACCGCTACCTTTGTTGAAGTGGACCCGGGGTTAATGGCTAGTATCCTGTATTCCATGATAATTAGTTTTAGTTACCTGTTATTTAGTCAATTAATTAATAGCAACGGCAAAAACAATAGACATAAATTTACACTGATCGGAATCTGATCTGGATGTCAGCACTGCAGGTACTGATGCTCCCAGCAATATTGCTGCGGAAACGGCACCACCGAGAAAATTCAGGGATTTGTATAGTATATTACCGCTGTTCAGATCAGGAACCAGCAGAATATCGGCATCCCCTGCAACCTCGTTTTCTATGCCCTTATGTATGGCTGCAGCTTTCGATATAGCATTATCCAGTGCCAGGGGCCCTTCAATGATGCAGTTGCCAATTTTTTTTCTGGTGTTCATCATTTTTAATTTTGAAGCGTGAACCGTTGCCCGGATTTTCGGATTTACTTTTTCAGTGGCAGCAAGTACTGCAACTTTAGGACAGGCAACACCCAGCTTATGGAATGCCCTGACGGCATTTCGCATGATCCCTGCCTTGTCCCTGAGGCTTGGTGAAATATTCATGGCAGCATCAGTAACTCCCAGCAGTTTACCATAAAAGGGTGTTTCAAAGATCGCGAGGTGGCTTATTATGGAATCTTTAACAAGCCCGTATTTCTTGTTCAGCAAAGACTTAAGAAACAGGTCTGAGTTCACCAGTCCCTTCATTATAATGTCAGCTTTGCCTTCGCTAATATGCTGGCAGGCTATATCACAGGAGTTAGCCTTTTCTTTGCTGTCTATAATTTCGGGTTTGGGTGATCCTGTAGACAGTCCTGCAGCAAGTGCTTCAATTTTTTCCCTGTCTCCAACAAAAATCGGTGTAACCATACCCTCGTCCCTTGCTTTCATGGCAGCAATGAACACCTGTTCATCTTCTGCGGCGGCAACGATAAGCCTTTTTGCAGGCTTTTTCCTGGCAATCTCAACCAGGGAAGAAAGTTTTTTTAAGGCCATGAATGAATAAACTATGTTTTACCGGACATCTGGGTGACTATTTTCATTGTGTCCTCAGCTATAACAAGTTCTTCGTTAGTAGGAATAATCATCACCTTAATCTTTGAGCCGGGCTTTGAAATAACAGCCTCCTTTGCTTGTATGCTGGCGTTCTTCTTTTTGTCAAATTCGAGGCCCAGAAACTGAAGGGATTCACATATCTTTCCACGTATAAGAGGGCTGTTTTCACCTATTCCGCCTGAAAAAATCAGCAGATCGACCCCCTCCATGATATTTATATATGCACCTATATATTTTTTTGCCCGGTAGATATACATGTCAAATCCGAGCTGTGCCCTGTGATTATTATCTTTTACGGCGGCTTCTTCAATCTCTCTCATGTCTGATGATACGCCGGTAATACCAAGCATGCCGCTCTGTTTGTTTATAAGTGTATTGGCTGCCGGGAGTCCGATTTTTTCCTTGTCCATTATAAATGTCAGTATGCCAATGTCGAGGTCTCCCGGACGGGTACCCATTATCAGTCCCTCCAGGGGAGTAAATCCCATGGATGTTTCTATTGACTTGCCGTCCTTGATAGCAGTGATTGAAGAACCATTCCCCATATGGCAGGTAATTATTTTAAGCCTTGCAATATCTGTGTTTAATATTTCACCGGCCCTGCGGCTCAGGTAAAAGTGGCTGGTGCCATGGTAACCGTATTTCCTGATACCGTATTTATTATAGAGGGAATAGGGTATAGCATACATATAAGCGTGTTCCGGCAGGGTTTGATGAAAGGCAGTATCAAATACTGCAACCTGTGGTATACCGGGAATCAGCAGCTTTACCGCATTTATTCCTTTCAGGTTAGCAGGATTGTGCAGGGGCGCAAGCTGGCTGAATTTTTCAATCTCTGCCTGTACCTCATCTGTAATGTATACACTGGCGCTAAACTTCTCACCCCCGTTCACTACCCTGTGGCCCACAGCATCAATCTCTTCAAGGCTTGATATGCAGCCGTGCTTTTTGCTGATAATTATTCCAAGTATATATTCTATGCCGACAAGGTGGTCAATAATCTCACCTTCAAAAATTATCTTTTCTCCATTCTCTTTCTCGTGGTTCACAAATGAACCTTTTAATCCGACCTTTTCGGCTATGCCTTTCGCAAGGACAGATTTTTTGTTCATATCAAAGAGCTGGTATTTTATTGATGAGCTGCCACAGTTAAGAATTAAAATTTTCATATTCGCTTGTATTTATTAAGGTAGTTTTTTCCCGCTTTGATCATATGTATAAAATCCTTTACCTACTATTCTCCCTGTCTGATGGGCTCTTACAAGTTTTTTGATCACAGGCGAAGCTTTATATTTAATATCCCCGAATTCGCTGTACAGGTTATCCATCCAACGCAATACCTTATCCAGTCCTATCTTGTCGGCCATCTCAAACGGTCCCAGTGACATTCCCAGTCCGATTTTCATGGTCCTGTCAATATCTTCTTTGGTACCAACACCTTCCATAAATACTTCGCATGCTTCATTAACAAGTATAACAAAAAGCCTTACACTTATCAGTCCGGGAGACTCCTCAACAGGTATTACTGTCCGGTCAAGCATCTTGACAAACTTGCGCACCTTGTCATAGACATCGTCAGAGGTATAGAGTCCGCGTACAACCTCGATCATTTTTGAATCAGGAGCATTGGTCAGAAAATGAAGGCTCACACATCTTTCTTTATGCTCCAGCTCCGAAGCCAGTTCCGTAATTACTATCGTGGTCGAATTGGTAGCTATAATCGTTTCGGGTGACACATATTTTTCAACATTCTTGAATACCTCTTTTCTTGACGATACTCTTTGTTCGCGTGTCTTGGACCGTATTGTTTCTATAACCAGGTCGCATCCCTTAAGGTATTCATATCCCACATAGCCGTGTATTCGTGACAGTATTGCGCGTTTCTCCCCGGCTGTCATACCCCAGTGGTCTATCATACTGTCAAGCTCAATTTCCATGTTTTTGAATGCACTGCTGATTTTTTCATCTGACAGCTCTATGAATATTACTTCCAGTTCTTTTGCACTTATCATTATTGCAATATTCTGGCCTACAGTGCCGCAGCCAACAATACCTACCCTGGAGAACAGGGTTTTAGGTCTGTTCTTATGGCTCAGTCCGTATTTTTCTATAGGTTCAGTGATGAAATTTGCCATATTTATTCTATATTATTAGTTATTTTCTATTCTGCCATTGCCTGATTTGCCGTAATAGCCACAAGGTTAACTATATCATCTACAGAGCACCCGCGTGACAGGTCGTTGATGGGAGAGTCCAGTCCCTGTATCACCGGACCAATGGCTTCGGCATGTGCAAGGCGCTGTACCAGTTTATAGGCAATGTTACCTGACTGCAGGTCGGGAAATATCAGTACATTTGCTGTCCCTGCAATTTCGCTTCCCGGTGCTTTCTGCGCGGCAATTTCCTTAATCAGGGCAGCATCGGCCTGCAGCTCACCGTCAATTTTGAGGCTGCTGTCCATTTGCCTTGCCAGGGCTGTGGCATTTCTCACCTTGTCAACAAGCTCATGCTGGGTGCTTCCTTTTGTCGAGAAGCTTAACATCGCAATCCGCGGCTCTGTTTTTGCTATGGCCATGGTAGTTCTGGCAGTCGTTACAGCAATCTCTGCAAGTTCCGTGGCAGAGGGACATGGATTAACGGCACAATCGGCAAATACCAGCAATCCGTCATTACCAAATTCTTTATCCTTTAATATCATCAGGAATGCCCCTGATACTATATTTATTCCGGGCTTTGTCCTGACAAGCTGGAGGGCAGGTCTCAACACATCAGGTGTGGCATTCGCCGCTCCTGCAACCTCACCGTCAGCATCCCCGTTTTTTATCATTATAGTTGATAAATAAAGAGGATTGTCAAGAAGAACGTAAGCTTCTTCCATTGTCAGTCCTTTTGATTTACGGATATCTACCATCAGGCTGGCATAAATATCCTTCTTATTGTTTTTTTCAGGATCAACAATTTTTGCCCTGTCTATATTTTTTAGTTTAAGATTTTCACTGTCTCTGAGAATGTCAGCTTTCTTACCTATTAAGGTTATATCTGCTATATTTTCACTGATAATTTTATCAGCTGCTTTTAAAACTCTATTGTCATAACTCTCAGGTAATATGATTCTTTGTTTATTCTTTTTAGCATTATCTTTAACTTGTTTTATCAAATCCATTGTGTGCCAGCAGTTTAAAATTAGAACTATTCTCCTTATAAAGTTAATTAAATTAGTTTAAATCTGATTTATTTTTTCTAATTTATATTAAAAGAAAATAAACATGTAAAAAGTGTTAAATAGTTTATGATATCTGATTTAAAAAATTATTTAACGATTAGATTTGTAAGATAATTGTGATTATGAGTGCAGGTAATGATTTGATAAATAAAATAAAGGTGCTGGAGAGCCATATCTCGGGTGACGTATTTGTTGATTATTCGACAAGAATCCAGTATGCCACCGATGCTTCCATATACAGGGAGATACCCCTGGCAGTTGTCAGGCCAAAGACCGTGGAAGACATAAGGCAGGTGGTGATTTTTGCCGGTGAGAACAATATAACAATAATTCCCAGGGCTGCAGGCACTTCCCTGGCGGGACAGGTTGTTGGCGGCGGGATTATTGTAGATATATCGCGATATTTTACCGGTATCCTTGAAGTTAATGAAAAGGAGAGATGGGTGAGGGTGCAGCCCGGGGTAGTACTTGACGAGTTAAACGCCTGGCTTAAGAAGTACGGACTGTTCTTTGCACCTGAGACTTCAACCTCTAACCGTTGTGCAATAGGAGGGATGGTGGGCAATAATGCGTGCGGAACGCATTCACTCATTTATGGCAGCACAAGGGACCATTTGTCCGCTCTGAAAGTTATCCTGAGCGACGGTTGCGAGGCAGAGTTCGGGGAGATGACAAAGGAAGAGCTGATACAAAAAACCAGGGGTGATACTCTTGAGAACAGGATATACAGGAATATTTATGAAATGCTGTCGGACAGTGATAACCAGATTGAGATAAAGAGCGAATTTCCGGATCCAAAAATAAAAAGAAGAAACTCGGGATATGCAATTGACCTGCTTCTTGAATCTGAGCCTTTTTCTGCAAACGGCAAACCTTTCAATATGTGCAGGCTTCTGGCCGGATCAGAGGGTACGCTGGCATTTATTACAGAGATCAGGATTAATCTGCTTCCCCTGCCTACAGTCACAAGGGGATTGCTGTGCGTTCATTTTGAAAAGCTTGAAGAAGCCCTGAATGCAAACAGCATTGCCCTCAGGCATAACCCCGCAGCTATTGAGCTGATGGACAGAACAATACTTGAGTGTACAAAAGCCAATATCGAGCAGAGAAAGAACAGGTTTTTTCTGAAGGGTAGTCCGGGGGCAATACTGATCATTGAAATAACGGGAGATACACATGAAGATGTTGAGAAAGCAGGCAGGAAGCTTGAGTCTGACTTCAGGGCTTCGGGCTACGGATATCATTTTCCCCTTGTTACAGGTGACGATATCAATAAAGTATGGGAACTGAGGAAGGCGGGACTGGGAGTATTATCCAACCTGCCGGGTGATGCAAAGCCTGTGTCTGTTATGGAAGATGCGGCAGTTAATCCCGGGGTTCTGCCCGAGTATATTAAAGATTTTAAAAATATCCTGGCAAGGCATAATCTCGATTGTGTGTTTCACGCCCACATTTCCACGGGAGAGTTACATTTGAGGCCCTTACTGAATCTGAAGGACAGCGGTGATGTCGAACTGCTCAGGACCCTGTCCGGTGAAGTGGCCCGGCTGGTAAAAAAATATAACGGATCATTAAGCGGGGAGCATGGTGACGGACGTGTAAGGGGTGAGTTTATACCGGTGATTATAGGTAACAAAAATTATGAATTGCTGCGGCAGATAAAAAAAGCATGGGATCCGGACAATGTTTTTAATGCCGGCAAGATCATTGACACTCCTGTTATGAATACATTCCTTCGGTATACACCCGGACAGGTAACACGTGAACCGGACACATATTTTGATTTTACAGACACACAGGGAATGATGAGAATGATTGAAAAATGCAACGGGTCGGCAGACTGCAGGAAATCGGAAAAAGCAGGCGGAGTGATGTGCCCGAGCTACATGGCAACAAGGAATGAGAATGCAACAACAAGGGCGAGGGCTAACGTATTGCGTGAGTTCTTATCCCATTCGTCGGAAAAGAATCCGTTCAATCATAAAGAAATATATGATATTCTTGACCTCTGCCTGTCATGCAAGGGTTGTAAATCTGAATGTCCTTCCAATGTGGATATGGCGAAGCTGAAAGCTGAATTTATGCAGCACTGGTATGAATCCAACCCCATACCCTTGCGCACACGACTTATTGCAAATATATCGGCTGTAAACAAGCTGGGGGCCATGGTACCCGGAATATTTAACAGCATTATATCTAACAGGCTACTATCGTCAGTAATTAAAAGAATACTGGGCTTTGCACAGGAAAGAAGCATACCTGGAATATATAAAACCACATTGCGACGCTGGTCAGAATATAACGTAGCCGGTCTTAATCGCAAACTGAAAAAACCGGTCTCTGATGTTGTTTTATTCATAGATGAGTTTACGGATTATAATGATACTGAAATAGGTATTATTACCATAAGGCTCCTGAACAGACTTGGTTACAGGATTATTACCGTAAAGCATGAACAAAGCGGGCGCACATATATAAGCAAGGGCCTGCTGAAAAAGGCCAGGACCCTTGCCAACAAAAATGTAAGTATATTCAAGGATATTGTTAACGAAAAGATCCCGCTGGTAGGCATTGAGCCTTCGTCAATACTGTCATTCAGAGATGAGTATAACGGACTGGTGGACAGGGAGCTGAGGCATGCCTCGGAGCTGCTGGCCGGGAATGTTTTTACAATAGATGAGTTTATTTCCAGGGAGCACAGGTCCGGTAACATAAGCAGCGAATTATTTACCACGGAAAAGGCAACAATAAAGCTGCACGGGCACTGCCACCAGAAATCCATAGCATCGACAGAGACACTGGTAGAAATGCTGTCTATCCCGGCCAACTATTCGGTGGAGGAGATAAAGTCAGGTTGTTGCGGCATGGCAGGTTCCTTCGGCTATGAGAAGGAGCACTATGAGATTTCGATGAAGGTAGGGGAACTGGTACTTTTTCCGGCGATCAGAAAATCAGCGGATAGCGCAATTATTGCAGCCCCTGGTACAAGCTGCAGGCAGCAGATTCTTGACGGTACAGGAGTAAAGGCATTCCATCCTGTTGAAGTTTTGTATGAAGCACTGAAGAAATAAACTATTAACTGATATACAAAGAATATGAAAAGCAAGGTTAATGAGGCCGAAGCATGTTTTGGCAATGGATTTAACTGCTGCCAGTCGGTTTTATCAACGTATGGGAAGGAAATGGGACTGGGAGAGCGGGAGGCCCTTAAAATTGCCTCCGGCTTTGGTGCAGGCATTGCATATATGGGTGATATATGCGGGGCTGTAACAGGGGCTTTTATGGTAATCGGACTGAAGTACGGGAGGTTTAATGCCGAAGATTCTGCATCAAGGGATAAGACTTATAAGCTGATAAGTGAATTTGTAAGGATTTTTAAAGAGAAAAACGGATCCATAAAATGCAATGAACTGCTTGATACCGATGTAAGTACGGAAGAGGGACTGAAAAAGGCGTATGCAGCGGACAAGTTTTCAACGGTCTGTCCCAAAATGGTAAGAGATGCAGCGGATATAACCGGACAATTATTAAACGAGTGAATGGTATTCGTTTCTGTTGCTAGACTTTAAGTTTTTCACCTTCTGACCTGGCGATTATTCCGGCGCCGCAACTGTCGCTCCATACATTTACCGAAGTGCGGAACATATCCAGTATCCTGTCAACAGCAAGTATTAATCCGACACCCTGGAGGGGCAGGTTGACGGCCGTCAGGCAGATGGTTATCATTACCAGTCCGGCCATGGGAATGGCTGCAGCACCTATAGATGCGAGTAGGGCCGTTATAACAATGATTATCTGATCTGTAAGCGTAAGCGCATGATCATATGCCTGGGCAATAAAAATCACGGCGACACACTCATAAAGAGCTGTGCCGTCCATATTTATCGTGGCACCAAGGGGCAGAGTGAAGCTGCTAATCTTTTTCGATACTCCCGAGTTGTTTTCCACCGCATTCATAGTGAGGGGCAGCGTAGCACCTGATGATGATGTGGAGAAGGCCGTTAAAAGGGCTGCAGACATGTTTTTAAAGTGTTTAAAAGGGTTTATTCTTCCGACAGTCCTTAATAAAAGGGGCAGCGTGATAAAGGCATGTATGGCTAGCCCTGCTATTACCGTGATCATATAAAATCCCATTTTTGACATAAGATTCACAAGGTTATCCTGGTCGGCAATCTCCTTTGCTACTATACCGAATATTCCAAGCGGTGTAAATCTTATGACAAACAACGTAATTTTCATCATTACCTCATAAAAGGCACTGAACAGGTCGGTCAGCTGCTGCCTTGGCTTACCGGGTATTACGGTAATGAAGTAGCCGAATAATATGGCAAAGAATATTATCGGCAGCATTTCACCGCTGGCAAGTGATTTGAATATGTTGTCGGGTACAATCCGGATTATCGTGTCTTTAAACGCGGGAGTTCCTTCGGCCAGTCCCTCCATATCCCGGGCCATGCTAATGTCAGCCCCCGTTCCCGGCCTGAACAGGTTTACAAGGAGCAAGCCTGTAATA
>Ga0315548_1002191_pt1 | contig 15429 bp, 14 predicted proteins | sample SalMarSW160110MG_2_FD_202540 | JGI IMG/M metagenome (GOLD analysis project Ga0315548, IMG submission 202540) | Salt marsh sediment microbial communities from the Plum Island Ecosystem LTER, Massachusetts, United States - Salt Marsh Sediment SW1601-110 ...
CAGTTGATGGGAGGACGGGGGTGTTTGGGCGGGCAACGCCCGCCCAAACACCCCCGATTTTTCCCTGAACTGTGTAACTACTACTATGGTTATTCGAAGGCCTGCGCTTTGGTCAGATCATAATCTCGGTCCCCTCCAGAACAATGGGCTATGAGTACCAGGAGGGCTCTGCCTTATAAAATCGTCAAAAAAAGCCTTCCCAGGAATACATTCCTGGGAAGGCTTTCTACTTGGACTATCTACGGCATTAATCGCAAGGCGTACAGGGTTTCAAGAGGCTACCTAATGTCGTTCTTTCGTTTATTGGATGGCATTTTCGCTTAACCTTTTGCAGGTCTGAATTTCGCTGATGGATAATACCTTACTTTTTGGTGGTTGCCTTTTTAACCGAGATGTTGTAAAGTATGAAAGCTATGGACAGTCTAATTTTCGAAACCTACATTTCTGTCGATGTTGAAACTGCTGGCCCTAACCCCAGCGAGTACTCATTGCTTACCATCGGGGCCTGTACCATCGGGAACAACCCGCATACCTTCTACGTGGAGCTTAAGCCTGTCAACAATAAGATGACGCGCGAATCATATGCGATCCACCGTTTGTCGCTCAAGCGCCTGGCTGAACGCGGTTTACCACCCAAAGAAGCCATGACCAGCTTTGAAAATTGGCTCAAAGCAGAAGTACCTGAGGGACAAAACCCTGTTTTTGTGGCTTTTAACGCCCCCTTTGATTGGATGTTCGTCAATGATTATTTCCACCGTTACTTGAAAAGAAACCCGTTCGGTTACGCTGCCCTGGACTTAAAAGCCTTTTACATGGGTCTGACCGGCTCGTTGTGGAAAGAAACAGGCATGCGCGAGGTCATCTCCCGCTATCTTGGTGACCGACAGCTCACCCATCACGCCTTACGCGATGCTCTTGACCAGGCAGAGATCTTTATCAAATTGCTTGCAGAAGTTAGAAAAACAAGAGACACCAACGAATAAAAGGAGCACATCCTCATGACCAATCCCCGGCAAGAGAGTTCATCTGAAGATCTGGAAGCCATCCTCGCATCGGCCCGCCGGCTGGGCGTCGAAATCGATGAAGAAGAGGCCCTTCAATGGTTAGTTGCGATGGCTGCCTCGCACACAGAACATGATGATGTGGTGGTGGATGTCAAAAGCGGCGTCTTTGGGCACCGGGTGACCATGCTTGATTTCAGCCCCAAAGATCTCGCCCACTTCCGCCAGGTCGGAAGTCTGGTTGAGTTTCAAGATCAACCGGGCTTGGTGGAAACCGCCTTGGCCTTATCAGGTTCAGCAGCTCAGTCAAAGATTCAGAGCTACCCGGGTGATGCCGATTATTTTGAGCGCGTCAATATCCACGCTGAAACCCGAGAACAGGCCTGCCGTATCCTGGCGGAGCTTATGCAGGATAAAGCTCTGAGCACTGAGAAAGGATCAACTTACCAGCTCATCGAGGTCAAATTCGGCAGCTTCCCTTATGACGTCGTCATTGAAGAACACCTCTACAATGCGGGCTCACCTATCTCATGGAAACCCGGGGAGATCCGAGCCGGTCAGATTCAAGTTTCCAAACCCGACGGTACCCCCACCACCTTGCGGTGGGATCAAGTCGCCTCTGACCCGGGCTGGTGCAAGCTCGATTGGGTGATTGCAGACCCATTGCGGGGACAACTAGCCAATGCCAGCAATATGCTTGACGTTACCTGGGAAGCGCCCGATGGTAGTATCACCCCGCTTGATGGCTACCTTGATCCTTATTTTCAGGAAGTTTACTTGCAGGCCGAATCCGTGCCAATATTTTCCAAGCTCGCCCGCCATGTTTCAGCTGACGCATTGGACAATTACGTCGAGCAGTTAGAGAAAGAAGTTAATAAATACCTGACAAAGGATGTCAATTACGGGAAAGCCGCCAAACGTATGTACAACGTTTTTCGCCTGACCGGGCGCTACCAGGAAGCCGCTTTCTTACGGGAACTGTTTGACGAACCCACCACCATGCTCTACCAGGTCTGGTCTTTGATACGCACGATCGATGATAGCTGCAATCCCGAATCGAGCATCACTATAGAAAATGTAATCGCTCAAGCGGACAATCTGATCTTATCTGTCGTCCAGGCGCTAGAAGGCGAACAGGAGACCGAAGTGGTGCGGCGTTTGCTGCGCCTGCGCGATAGCCTGACCCGCCAGCAGACCGACCAGGAACTGACTCCCGAAGCCGAAGCCGCCCGTGCAGAAGTGATCGCCATCGTCAATAACTTCTTCTACGAACGGCTGACAGCTGTGCCTGCCATCAAGGATTATATGGCAAGCTTTGCCAAGCACTAAACTGGCGCAGTGAGCTTATTACCTCTATTGGGGCAATCCAAACACCCCCGATTTTCCCCTGAACTGCATAACTACTATATTTAATTCTTCTTGTTTTATTGGTTTTGGTTCTTCCGATTCGAGGGTAACCTTGAGGTCCTCATAATTGGGGATTGGCATTTGATCCTTCAGAGTGACCTTCACATCGCTGGGGACAAGGTTCTCCAGCTCGATTTCATAACCTGCACACCCAGCAAACGCGCCCAGGCAGAGCCGCTTGCAGCTGCCCTTATCGAGGCGGCGTTGATATTTAAAGGCAATTCCTAAATTTCCAGCTTGTGGGTGCCTTCTTCCAGGGTGACTGCCCCGCGCCGGTTCACCCGCGCCCAGTCTGGATATACGGTTACGGCAGTGATCGTCGTGGCAAGCTGTGCCATCTCACCTCCCGATTAAAACCCTTCCAGCTTCGATAGGTCTGCCACACCCTGGTTGAGCGCTGCGATGCGCTGTAGCAATCCCAGGCGGTTCTCTCGCAAGCGCTTTTCTTCGGTCATCACCAGCACCTCATCAAAAAAGCGATTGATCACGGGAATCATGGGCAGGAAGGCCTCGAAAAAGTCATCAACAGAACCAGGCGACCGTGCGGTTGATTCAGCCTGCGCCAGCGCCGCATATAGCTCCCGCTCTTCAGGTTGTACAAATGCACTCTCATCAAGGCTGAAGCCTTCACGCTGGTCGCGAGTGATGCGCACGCAGCGTGCATAAGCAGGCAGGATGGCGTTCCAATCAGGGCGTTTTACCCATTTCCCCAACGCCTTCACCGCCCGGGCGGCACTGGCCGGATTGGAGCCTTGATCTGCTAATACCGCCTCCACCACGTCATAGCGATGGCCTTCCTCCAGCATAGCATTGCGCAGGCGTGCAATGATGAAAGTCAGACAATCCTCCAGGTTCTCGGAACTCATCTCAACGGGTAACCTTGCAGCCGCCGCAGCCAACGCCGTTCTCAAGTTGAAACTGATATCCCAGGCGATCAGGTTGCCCACCAATCCCAAGGCAGCTCGCCGTAAAGCAAAGGGATCCTTAGCTCCAGTGGGAGCTAAACCAACCGCAAATAATCCAGCCAGGGTATCCATACGGTCGGCCATACCAACTACCAGACCCAGGCGAGTCCCCGGGACCATGTCGCCGGTGTAGCGTGGCAGGTAATGCTCGAAAATAGCCGTCCCCACTTCGGCTGGCTCGCCAGATTGGATGGCGTAATGACGGCCCATGACCCCTTGCAGTGAGGTCATCTCAATCACCATCTTGGTGACCAGATCAGCTTTACAGAGCTCGGCTGCTCGCTTGGCCAGGGCTGCCTCTTGGGCATCCAATCTCAGTTGATGGGCCAGATCCTCCACCAAATCCCGGATTCGGTGGGTTTTATCCAACATTGAGCCCAGATCCTCTCGGAAGGTAAGGCTATCCAGCTTGGGAAGGTATTCTTCGAGTGGTCTTTTTAGATCCTCGTCCACGAAAAAAGCCGCGTCGGCAAAGCGGGCACGAAGGACATGTTCGTTTCCTTCGATCACCAGGTCCAGGCCCTCTGCTTGGGAGGCCCCTACGGGTAATTGCATCGCCAGGTCGGATTTATTCGCAACCGCGATGAAATAAGGCAATAATTTTCCATCACGTTCTACCGGGAAATAGCGTTGGTGTTTCTTCATCACCGAAATCAGCACTTCCTTGGGCAATTCCAGATGTAAGGCCTCGAAAGAGCCACGCAACCCGATAGGTGCTTCTACCAGATTGCTGACTTCTGCCAGAAGGGCCGTGTCTTCGGCTATTTCGCCACCCACAGCCGTGGCTAAAGCCTCGATTTGAGCCTGTATAATTTTCTGGCGTTCTGCCAGCTCCAACTGAACGCCTTGCTCCCTCAGGGTAGGGAAATATTCGCCGGGATGGCTGACTGTGAACTCCGGTGGCTCTAGAAAGCGCAATCCCCGGGTGATGTTAGCGGATTCTAGACCTGCGTATCCAAAAGGCACCACCTGTTCGCCGTAAAGAGCCAGCAACCAGCGAATCGGCCGGGAAAAAGCCACGTTGCTGCTGTTCCAACGCATGGATTTATCGAAACGCAGTGTTGCAATTAACCCGGGCAGCCTTTCAGACAGTACCTCGGGTGTAGCCCTTCCCTTTTCATGCACCACTGCGATGGCATAATGCCCGCCGTCCATCTCACGTATTTCTAGATCGCTGACGGTCACGCCCTTGCTTCGGGCGAAACCTTCAGCAGCTTTGGTAGGCTGACCATGCGAATCGTAAGCCCGCTGGGCAGGAGGGCCCTTGACCACCTGTTCGAGGTCCCCCTGGCGCGCTGCCAGGTCATCGACAAAAACAACCAGACGGCGCGGCGTGCCCATGACATCAACCTTACCATACTCCAGGCGCAGGTCACTTAAGAGGGCTGGGAAACCTTGCTGCAGCTGTGCCATTGCATTCTCCAAATCGCCGGCAGGTAATTCTTCGGTGCCGATCTCAAGCAAGAAAGGAGCGGTAGAGGCAGCCATAGGTTCCTCAGAGACGGCCAGCGCTTGGCCCGAATTCGGCTGGCCTTGTTCTCCTGCAATGGCGCCTACCGGGGATTCGCTCAATAAAGGATATTCCAGATGCTGGCGCTGTTCCAGATACGCCTCAGCCACGCGGCGGGAAAGATCGCGCATCCGGCCAAAGAAAGCCTGGCGCTCGGTGACGCCGATCGCGCCGCGTGTGTCCAGAATATTGAAAGTATGTGAGCACTTAAGCAGGTAATCGTATGCTGGCAACACTAGGTTTTGCTTCAAAGCAGCTTCCCCCTCAACTTCGAAGAGATCGAACATCTTGCGCATGCGCTCAACATCGGCGACCTCGAAGTAATACTTGCTATGTTCTTGTTCGCCCTGCAAGTTAAGCTCGCCGCTGGTTGCAACTTCGTTCCAGCGTATCTCAGTGAAACCACCCACCCGCTGCAAGGCGATAGCTATGCGGTCCAGACCGTAGGTGATCTCTACTGAAACCGGGTCTAAAACAAAACCGCCCGCCTGTTGAAAATAAGTAAACTGGGTGATCTCTTGACCATCCAGCCAGACTTCCCAACCTAAACCCCATGACCCTAAGGCGGGTTGTTCCCAATTATCTTCGACAAAGCGGATATCGTGTTTATGAGCATCGATACCTAGCGACTCTAGAGAACGTAGATAGATTTCCTGGGGGTTGCCCGGATCGGGCTTCAGAATGACCTGAAACTGGTAATGCAACTGCATGCGGTTCGGGTTTTCGCCATATCGTCCATCGTCAGGTCGGATGGATGGTTCGACGTAAGCCACCTTCCATGGTTCTGGGCCGAGAACCCGCAAAGATGTCGCCGGATTCATCGTCCCCGCGCCAACCTGCAGGTAGTAAGGCTGCCATATCAAACAGCCCTGGTCAGCCCAAAAATGTTGTATGGTTAAGATGATCGATTGAAAATCAAGGGGTTGATTCATAGAAGGTAAACGTGAGTTAGGATTGAAGATTGAAAGTCCTCCTCCGAATAATGACCGCAAAACGCTCTCATTATACTTGTTTTCATACCAGGCACACCCCCACTCCCCCAGAAAACCGAAAACCCCAGCTTGTCAGCACCAACGGGGTGCCACCAGCGGGGTTTGGTTATCCAATACCGTGCAAATCAACTTTACAGTGTCAATTGAGCTCGCCGGCCAACTCCTTCTCAATCACCTGCTGGAAAACCTCAAAGGGCTGGGCACCTACCAGAGCAATGCCATTTATGAAGAAAGTCGGCGTCGATCGCACCCCCAATCTGGCCGCGAACTCAAAATCGGCGTCTACTTCATCTTTGTATTTCTCATCTTGCAGGCATTCATTAAACTTGCTCGTATCCAGTCCTAAATCTTGTGCATATCCCTGGTAAGCCTCACTACTCAAACCGCGTTCCATGCTGAATAATTTGTCCTGATATTCCCAATAGGCGCCCTGCTCATAGGCACAATCAGCAGATTGAGCTGCTGCAGCTGCGTTGTTGTGTATGCTGCTGAGCGGGAAGTCGCGATATACTAGGCGCACCTGTCCAGCAAAGGCCTCCATCAGGCGCGGATAGACTTCATCATGCCATTTACGGCAGTAAGGGCACTCAAAATCGCTGAATTCAACGATGGTGATGGCAGCATCGGCAGGCCCAATACTGGGATCGTCATCCACCGACACATCATAGCGCGTGACTTTTTGCGTTGCAGTTTGGCTCTGGTCGGAGGATTGAGAAGCTGGCGTTCCGCTGGAAGCTTCCACGTTTACCGGCGCTGCCGCAGCCTGGCGGACGGCCTCAGCTTCGTAACCACGCCCCCACATCAGGTAGCCTACACTCAGGCCCAAAACAAATGCCAAAGGTAGCAGCACCGCGTAAAGGTGGGTACGTTTGAATGTGATCGTGTCCTTGGCCTCATCAGAGGAGGATTCCTGCGCGGCTGGGGAGGTCGACTTCTCATCCATCATGGGGGCGATTATAACACGGAGTTACCGGGTAAGCTTTCGCGCCCACAGGTCTCCCTCGTTCAACCCTCTGCTCGGGATCACTCGCGGATGTTGGCTACCACTGAATGGATGCCGGTCGCGCCGTTTGGGTGGGGCGTTGCCTTTTGGGTTTCCTGCAATGCACCGCTGTCGTCGTAAGCCCGTACCCTGAAGGTGTGTCGTCCCGAATCAGACTGCCAAGAATATCGCCATTGCACCCAGGTCAAAGGGCTAAGGGGAGGGTCTCGCAACTCGGCCTCTTCCCAGGATCCTTCATCCACCTGTACCTCAACTTTGCTGATGCCGCGCGCTCCAGCCCAGGCAATACCCCCGACCGGAACGATGCCGGTCTGCGGGTCTTTGGCATCCACTGCCACAGCATCGATCACAGAAGTGGTTTTCGGAACGGCCTGTTTGCTCCAGCCGCGGTCCACCCAGTAACCAGCTCCCTGGTGATCGATGGCCTCTATGCGGGTGATCCACTTGGGTTGTTTCATACCATAATGGTTGGGGATATAAATGCGCAGCGGGAAACCATGCGCGACGGCCAGAGGTTCTCCGTTCATCTCGTAGACCAGCAAGGTGCGCTCGTCCATAGCCTCTTCCAGGGGGACGCTTTCATAGAAACCATCGGCGGCTTCGATGGCGATCTCCTCGACTCCCGGCTTGAGGCCAGCTTCTTCCAGGATGTCTTTCAAGCGCACGCCGGTCCACAAGCCAGTGCTGATCAGGTCGCCACCAATCTGGTTGGAAATACACGAGAGCGTGATCACCTGGCTAACAGATGGTAATGAGCGCAACTCATCGATTGACAGGGAAAGTGGTTTATACACCAGACCCCCAAATTCCAACCGCCAGGTTTCGGAGTCAAGTTCCGGCGGGCGTGTATTGATATCGATACGATAAAAATCTTTATTGGAAGTCAGCTCCGGCCTGGTGCCCGGTACGGGTTCAAAACGAGCATCTAACACATCTTGAGGCGGTGAAGCAGCCGGGCCTGAGCTCTCGCCAGCCCCAGCCATTTTGCTGGTTTCAGTCTGTTTGCCGTTTTCTCCAGAACTACGTGCTTGCGGTAATAAGCTGACTCCTAATGCGCTCACCAGCACGGTGAACGACCCCACCCCTACCAGATAAAGGAACTGCTGCCGCGATAAACCGGATTCGGGTACCTCAACCGGCTCCGGCGTAGCGCTTTGGATGATACGTCCTAAAACCACTCCCCATCCCAAGAAAACGAGCGCCAGCCACAAAATACTAATTACCGCTCCCGCCGCCGGAAAACCCAATTGGGCTTCAAAGAAGACCGTAATGATTAAAAGGATCAGACCTCCTATAGCGCCAAGTAATCTTAACCGTTCTGGCTTGCGCCTGCCTAGAGCTGCCAGGGTGATCCCGAAAACGGCCCCACCTGCCACAAGTTGTACGATAGCGATAGTCTGCTCTACCATCTTAGCCACGGCTGATGTAGGGCCAATGTCCAGGCGTATGATGAGGGTCACGATCGCATCAATCCCAAAGGTGATCACGCCTCCTGGGAGTGCCCGCGTCATCCAATCGAAGATGTCAAATGGCACGAATGGCAAAGCAACCAAGCGTTCCCCAAGATATGTCAAAGCAATCACCGTCAGTGCGGTGAAAGCCCCCCATAACCCACCTTTTACAAGCGATATTTTCCGCATTTAATCAACCTCCAGGAAAGGATGAAATCTTTCTACAAAATGCCATCATGGATATGGTTCGGCTAAAAGCGTCTGGATAGCGGCCTCGATCTCATCATAACGGCCTTCTCCGATATGCTTATAGCGGATATCTCCTTGTATCGATTTTAAAACACATGGAATTCGAGAGCCAGTGGTCTGTAGAGCAGTCCGCCGTCGCCGCAGTAGTAGCAACTGAGGTTGTTCAGTTATAACCGCCATTTTTGTGTCCAAAAAATGGGGCGCAGTACAGGGTACCATATGTCTACTAAAGAATCTCACTATGTCGTTATCTTCCATAAATTCCCCACTTAAACAAAAAAATTAGATAAAGATATCTCTGTACGAAAGATTTGGTCAAGAAAATGGGCGCGGAGGGACTCGAACCCACGACCTCACGGATGTGAACCGTGCACTCTAACCAGCTGAGCTACGCGCCCTGGAGTATTCACAACCTCCCTTAAAATATATTTGTGTTGTCTACGGTAAAACAACACTCCAAGAAGTTGTGTGTTCTTTAGATTTTATCATAGCCGCTACTTCTCAGCAAGAAATGGCCTCGAAAATGAATTTAGTTCACCTCAATAAAAGTCGATAATATTATAATTTGGGTAATCGGAATACCTAAAGGTCCATTCAGGTCTCCCGATCATTGTAAAACTGCCCCATCTATTATTGGATACAGTGTAAATTTATCTGATGTTACGGGAAAATAATTTATATACACCCCATACAAGATGTCTTATAAAAAAAAGCCGAACTCCCTTAGGGGGTAGGGAGTCCGTTGGGAGGGGCAATAACCTAATCCCGGGTACTAAGTTATTTCATAACTCTGCCGACTTTAGCCTGTAAGAAAGCTCATATGTAATATAAATACTAAACGCGAGCCCAATCACTAATTGAATTCACTTTAATTCTATATTTTGCTCGTCTAGGACTACCATCAGCATTTCTCCACCCAATTTGTGCGTCACCTGATAACCACTTCTCGTTGATGGCACGATCTATCTGTTCTTTGTTCTGCAAGAATATCATCAAATATTCGTGTAATTCAAACGCTGTTTTCCTCTTTCTGGATAGTGCACCGCGGGCAATACGTTTTTTCACATAATCCGATTTTCCTCCTTTTAATTCCTCGTGCCACTTGTAGAAAGATCCATTCTCATCGTTATATATTGCCCTACCTAAGGAGATGATAAATCCTATACCATCATTTTCTTCAATGCAACTATTGACTGCTTCACAGTCATTTAAAATCGCCCATAGGTGACTTGAAGAGTTCAATATATGGGATTTGAAATCCCAAACAAAATGTTTTTGATAGTCAAGTGTAGTATTTCCGTATTTAGGCCCTTCTCCTCCTCCAATCTGATCGACCAAGGTTTTTCGTCCTTTATACTCGAAATACCAGCCGACCCATTCCATTTGCCTCCAGTTAAAATTAGCCTTCTTCAGTTCCAAAATACTTTGCTTTCCATCCCACAATTTTGGAAGATACGTTTCTAAAACATTCCTGATATATTGGGCTTCTTTTATAACCCCAATTCCCATTGTTTGGGCTCCTCTTTCATCTCTTTCAAGACCTTATCTAGGGAGAACCTCCCGCGACCGAATTCTTTCGAAAGTTCATCGATAACCCTTCTTTTGGTCTTGAATTTGTTACTGAGGGTCTTGTACCGCTCATACACCTCCAATTTCTCTTCTTCATTCCAGGGTTTTCCCTGGTTTTCTAAATTTGGCCCTACCGGCTTCTTCACTTTATCAAGTAAATTGCCGGGTATTACTTTTTCTATCTCTTTTGATTGATAATCATAAGCCCTTTGACTTATTTCAAAACCAGTTGCGAACCGGTTTAACCCGATCGCGACTTTAGCCGTAGAAAAACCTCCTAGGAAAAGATCACAAACCAAGTCTCCTTCATTGCTACTGTAGCAAATCATTTTGGTCAACAAAGCAGTTGGCAGCTCGTTCTTGTTCTTCGCTTTTCCAGGCTTGTACTCACGATTTATGATCCACACGTCTTCCCGGTCCTGGTAATTCATCCTGCCCCCATTTACGGATTTTTCTAAGGCGCCATAGCGCGCATAGGTATTGAAAGTATGCGTCTTGCCGGGTTTCTTGTAGAAGAGAATGTGATAATGCGAGGAGACATACTTCGTTTTCGTATATACTCCGAAGTTAAATTTCCAGATTATATGGTTTAACTCTTCCAATTGTGTTTCTCTCAACGCTTTCAGGATGGAAAATAGATTGGTATAGCCGGAGACAATATAAATACAACCACCAGGTTTGAGTATTCGTTCGGCTTGCTTTATCCATTTATGGCTGAATTCTGAATACTCTTCCACGGGAATCTCGACATATCCATCGATGACGAAATCCTCTTTTCGGTTGTAGTGCTTATGTAATTGATCGCCGTTGATGCCATAGGGCGGATCGGTAACGATTAAATCCATCGAATCATCTTCAAAATACTTATTGCACCCTTTGATACAATCTTCATTGTAGAAAACGTTCTTATTATTCATATGGCCAACCCGAGTTAATCTTTCGAATAATTATTGGTGTGAATATAATGAATTGTTTTAACCAAATGGATTATTTGTTCTAATTATACATCAGTGATATCAAAGATACAATTGCCACTAATTTACGTGTTTGTAACATTGGCGGTAGGTGAATTTTTATACCCCATTTTTGGGTAGTAGAATGATCGAAAACGTGGTGAGACACTCCACTATGCATTCCAACTTGAACGCAAATTTGCCCATTTCGCCCCACTATTTTCAAAACCCACCGTGTATGTTACAGTCACTAATTTACGAGTTTTCGAAGCAGGTCAGAAGAATTAAAATCAACCAATCCAACCAGACTATATTTTTTGATTACTTCACGCTGAGTTTGTATTTTATAATATATGGTACAAAGCGTTTTGGAACCCTAATTTGTGATCCGCCTTTACCAGATGGTTTTCTTGAGAGGGAAATATCTATCAATATCTGTTGTTCAATTTGTTCGGGATTGCATTTTTGCATAAAAAATAGGCTTTCCGACGCCGGAAAACACAGCATTCGCCCAGACTTAAGTGACCCTGACGATCAGATCTCTGCATGTGGGGCGTATTTTTGTGGGCGGAATAGGACTCAAACCTACGACATCTTCTGTGTAAGTAAAGTGCTCCAGCTCATTGCAGCGGGCGTCAACCCCCCAAGTTCGCAGCCTCGATCCCCGGCCAGCTCTGGATGGGGTCTGTGGAGCACACCAGGTGCATGCCGGCCTCGGCAAAACGCCGGTAAGCCTGGTCAGCTTGTTCGGAATAATCGACCACCCCCGGCACCACCACCGGTGAACTGCAATCCTCTAATAAATAGATCTTCTCGGCCAGGTTTTCATGGCGGGTTTGAATGTCCGCCAGCAAATCTTCGAGGGTCCAGGCGACGCAATGGCTTTTAGCCTGCCCGGCAACCACGATAGCATCCAAATCCAACACTTTCTGGATGAATCGATAGCTCTTGTGATCGATCTGCTCGCCGTCAGGACCCTGTAACACTTCCGGACCGACTGCAGAATAATGTTCGCTGAGGGGATTACGTCCCTTAATAATGAAATCAACCTGGCTTTGGCGGGCGATGGTGTGGAAGAAAAAAGCTTCCTCGACCGAGGCGACCAGGGCGTGACCGATGCCGCCAAACATGGAATGGTACGGCCAGATGGTCAGGTCATACTTATGGCGGCTGGCGAGCTGCCCGGTGTAATGCTCCAGATATCTCTGCCCGTATTCGGGCGTGATGCCCAGGCTGGGCGCCACAGCCGGGTTGAATTTCCAACGACCCTGCCTGATATCATCAGGGGTGATCAGGGTCAAGGGATCAGGGTGCTCTCCCCGGGCGTCCACCAGAAAGATGGCATGGAAGATCTGGATGGCCTGGTGGGTATCCATCGTGGCGGTGATTTCCGTGATCAACCCCAGATTGCGATAGATGAATTCAACCAGGCGACGGTTATCATCGACAGCGCCCATACCGGTGGGACCGGCGACAAACAATTCGAAGTCAGGCAGGCAGAAGGTGTTCTGCACATCCACGGCAAATAGCCCGATCTTGAATTCATCCTGGGCGGCAGGTGTGATGCCATGCTGCTGAGCCCACCGGCTGGCGGCCTGGGCGCGTTCCTGGTAGGGCACTTTCCACACTCGAGCGATTTTTTGGGGGTCGTAATGAGGGGGAAGGGGTAACCCCGGAAATGAGTTTCTGGAGGGCATGTTCTCTCCTTGGTTATGGCTAAATGCAGGCAAAGGTCAAAACATTAAAAGGTAAACCCTCTTAGTGTTTATCAGACACACTATATCCGATTCCATTCTCGCGCCTTTCAGGGGGGTGTCAAGTTAGAGGTATTAATGGGTGCATGTCAGATCAGGGCGAGTATGCCGACTACCTCCAGCCTGAGGAGGGTTTGGGGTGTTTTGCGGCAAGGCGTCGCAGGCCAATCGCAATCGCTATAAAATAGCCAAGGTAGGCGATCACTTCGGTAAGGGAGGGATTGGCGTTATAACCAAACAAAGCTTTAAGCAACGATCCGAAAAGGGAATTCTCATCCAAGATAAGGTTGATGTCCCACACTTGGTCAATAAGCGCGGGAATCCAGCCCAACTGGTTTAATTCATGAACGCTGTGGGCGACCAGGCCGGCGGCGAAAAGGATCAAAAGAACCCCGGTGACCTGGAAAAAGCGCCTCAAACTAGGGAAGCGCCCAGGCTCTGCAAAATGATCGCCACTAAAAGGCTGATAACCGTCGCGCTCGACAAACCAGCCCAAACCACGACGTTTAGTTCAGAACGGTTGAACTTGCGCACCGCACCGATGAGGATACCGATAATCAGGGCAGCTTCAAGCCCTTCACGCAAAGAAAGCACGTAACTGGGAAGCACGCTAAAACCTCTTTGTCAAGAAATTGACGGCATCTGTGAGACTCTGGAATTTTCTCTACATTTAAAGTAGTGAGTGGGCACTAAAGCGGCTGGTTCGTAGTTGGGAAACCCTGGCGTCGCGACCGGGATAGCAAGGTTCAATCGTGCCCGTGCCCCTCTGGTACGCCAAACTGCTCTGCTCCCGGCAGTTTACTGGCCAGCTGAGCTGGTTTGTGGATCAGGACCGGCAGATGTTGAGGGCAAATCCAATAGGCTGCTCCCTGGTAGGAGAGCCTTATAAGCGGCACCTGATCCGCATCTTGCTCACAATATAAACAAACCGGCTGATGGTCCACCATATTAACACCTCTAATAGGATATAAAACGCTTAATAGTGAGCTGAACGAAGATAAATATTTTAGGACTTACGCAGTTAGTGGGAGGATGGAGGTGTTTGGGCAGGCATTGCCCGCCCAAATACCCCCGATTTTCCCCTGAACTGCGTAACTACTATATTTATCAGGCTATCCGGGGTCACAAGCCAGGCTTATCTTGATCTATATTCCCGGGCTAGGAGAGAAAAGGTCGAAAAGCGCAGTCCTGCGAGGGATGGGTATGCAGGACTGCGCCTGGCTTGGCCTTAAAAAATTTCAATATAGAAACATGGGTTTACCTTCAACCGAACGCAGCTTCGGGCGGTAGCTTTCGACGTCATAAAGCTCGTCTACATCTACGCGTTTGAGGCTTATGGTGACCGTGTTGGCGGGTACATGCGTGTATCTGCCGCCCTGCAAGGCAACCATGTATCCAAATTGGCGCTTGTTGATCAAATCCATAGCCATATTGGCATAATTGGTCGCTACCATGAGATCGAGCGAATCAGGGGCGCCGCTGCGCATCAGATAAGCCACCTGCTGGTATATCGTGCTGAGGCCGGTGATCTCCTTGAGAGCATCGGCAGTCAGCACCCCGATACCCCCAAGCTTCTTATGACCGAAAGAATCGGCCTGACCATACTCGATTATCTTGCCGCCGACAAAACGAGCGCCTTCGGAAATCGTCACGATGGCGTAATGACTGGGGTTACCGAGGCGATCCTCGACCAGTAAATCGGCCAGCTTCTCGGGGTCGAAGGGCACCTCGGAGATAATGGCGCGGTCAACCCCGGCCAGGTGGGAGGCTATCAGACAAGTCTCGCCCGAGTTGCGTCCGAAAAGCTCAACGATACCAAGCCTTTCATGAGATCCAATGGAGGTGCGCAGCTGGTGAATGATCTCAACGCTGCGGCTGATGGCAGTTGAGAAACCGATACAATAATCGGTGCCAAAGACATCGTTATCCATGGTTTTCGGAATAGCAACCACCGGAAAGTTTTCTTCATGCAAGCGAGCGCCGTAACTGAGGGTATCATCTCCACCGATGGGAACCAGCAGGTCGATTCCCAGTTGGTCGAGCACCTCAAGGACGTGGGGGGTAAAGTCCCGCAATTCTTGATCGTTACCTACGGTACCCCTTTCGAGCAAGAAGGCGGGGACCTCTTTAGGGCTCACTTTGGATGGATTAGTCCGGCTGGTATGCAAGACAGTCCCGCCAGTACGATCAATTGTACGAGTGTTCTTTTTGTCTAACGGTAAGATGCACTCCCCGTGGGAGCTGGGATCGGCGTGGTTGTAGCCCAAGAGACCCCACCAACCCCGGCGGATGCCCAAGACTTCATAACCTTCGTCAATTGCCCGGTAAACCAGGGCTTTAATACAAGGGTTGAGGCCGGGCACGTCGCCTCCACCTGTCAAAACACCTATACGCATAATTAATGCCTCCTCGGTGTACCCAAATTCTAGGGAATATAGATCCTTTAATCAGCGATCCGCCAGCGCGGGCGCTTCATCCAGCAAAGCCAATTCACCTCGCCGATGGTGGAGCCAATCAAACTCAATAAAAATTGGGGAGCCAGGTCTAATTTTAACAGACAAATGGCAGTCAACGG
>Ga0315548_1002192_pt1 | contig 15418 bp, 12 predicted proteins | sample SalMarSW160110MG_2_FD_202540 | JGI IMG/M metagenome (GOLD analysis project Ga0315548, IMG submission 202540) | Salt marsh sediment microbial communities from the Plum Island Ecosystem LTER, Massachusetts, United States - Salt Marsh Sediment SW1601-110 ...
TGAAATACACAAGGTCGTTGTCCGGCAGCCAATCCTTCATGTCCGGCGGTAAAAGTAACAATTGATTCGGATGATATGGCTTGAAACGTTTTTGATTCTTCATTAACGCATTATAACACAGTTATTGGAGAATTGCATGATTACTCACCTTGAAATGAAGTTCTCCGACAGACTCCTAGATGATAATAATCAGTCAATGTTTGTGCGTCGTTGCTGACCTTTGAAAAGTCCCCATGATCGCAATGGTTGCATATCTGATCATACGAAAATCTCCTTAATGGTTGATTTTGGGAACGCCCTGATCTTGAGGTTTTTCGTTCCCTATTTGAGGGGGATCAGCATCTGGGTAAGTGAATGCGCTGGAAAGCTGTAGCTCATCTTATTCCCCTGAAATTGAATTTCCTTGCTGGCGATGGTAACACCTTGCTGGGTCTTTGTGTTCGTTGCCGTGACCGCACTCCCGTTGACCTCCTTGATGGTTGCATGGCCCGTAAATTCGCCACTCTGCAATACCACGTCGGAGGTCAGTGCGTTTGTCTCGTGCCGGTTGACCACATTTACCACCAGAGTCTTGGCAGCGTCGTTTAATACGGCGGTGACGTCAAGATAGGGTATGTCATTGAAGATATTGTTACTGTATGTCTCGCAGTCGGAATACACGTCAAGCGAGGTGCCAAGACAGTTATTGGAATACAGGGAAAAGGCGAGGAACAGTGCATTCTTGAAATCACCATCAGGTGCAGTCCCCACCAAGCTGGAAAGCATGGTGATATTCGCCATCTTCACGATATCGGCATGCCTGATGAACGAGTTCAGGTGCTGCGCCACCATCAGCGATCCGGTCAGACTATTGCGCCCGCCGGACCACTCGTCGAATGAGATATACACTGGTCGTTTCGACCCGGATTTCGCCATTGCCTTTTTGATCAGAGCTTTCACCACGTCGATCTTTTGATCTATATCCAGCCCAAGACACATCATCCCGGAAAAGCTCCTGTCGCCATCCAACGCCTCCCTTGCGTATCTGTGAACTGATAGATAATCGATATTCCCGACCATGTGCTGCAATACATAGTCATTCCAGTCGATCCAGTTGTTATCCGGCTTGTAATTGGAGGCACCAGAGGCGATGAACTTGATGTTCCTGTCCACCAACTGCATGATTTTTGCCGCTTCCAAGGCGAATTTGCAGTAGTCTTCAGCATTTTTCTGGCCCATCTGCCAGGGGCCGTCAATTTCGTTGCCCAGAGCCCAGTAGTTCACCACAAAAGGCTCTTCATTGCCGTATTTCCTCCGGAGATCAGAATAGTAGGTCCCTTTGGGATAGTTGCAGTATTCAACCCAGTGCCTGGCCTGATCAAGGGTCCCAAGGCCGGCGTTAATGCAGATGAAATTCTCAGCCCCGATGAGTTCGCACAGTTTGACATATTCATCTGTGCCCATCTGATTGCTCTCAATCTGATGCCATGCCAGGTCGAGCCTTGCCGGACGCTGCTCCTTGGGGCCAATGCCATCCTCCCAGTTATAGCCGGATACATAGTTGCCTCCGGGCCACCTGACCACCGGAATCTTGAGTTCCTTCACCAGTTCGATGAAATCCTTGCGGAATCCATTCTCATCAGCCAGGGGAGATTGGGGATCATAAATCGTGCCGTAGACCACACTGCGGATAGGCTCAACAAAAGCACCGTAGATCTTGGGATCCACTTCACCGATTCTACGGTCCAGGTCAATTTTAATGACAGCCGTTTGCTGTGCCCTGAAGTTTCCGGTTGTCAAACCGGAGAGAATCATGCAACCGAATAGGATGTTTAGTGTTTTCATAAGGTTTCCTTTCCGTATACACTGACCAGGATGTCTTGTTCTGACATTCCGGCAAATTTTAATTGCTTTGAGCCAGTTGTTGATACAGGTCTTTGTCAAGCTCTTCTAGGCCGGTGATGCCGTGCAGGTGGTTCACGGAAATCCACGGCAGCCAGGTTCTGTGGGCGCCGATTCCTCGGGTACCTGGTCCCATGCGCCAGTGTTCCTGCTGCCAGCCGGGGCCCTTCAGGTCATAGGTGCGCCCGGGCAGCGCGAGCATGGCCTTGGTGCCGTGCAGGAGTACGCGTGCGACATCCAGGTAGTGCTCGTCCTGGGTGTACTTGTACAGCCTAGCATAGGACGGCACGGCCCAATCCAGGTACTGGTCCACGTGACCAGCCACATTCGAGCCGATTCCGTTCACACCCACGGTGGGCACACCGGGCTTCCAGCCCAGATCCGAATACTTGGCGCCAATCGGCATGGGCACGTTCCAGATCCAGATCCAGCTTTCGGTATAATCACCCGCAGTCTGGGCACGCCGGAGCCACTTGGGATCCCTAGTATTTTCGTACAGAGCGAGAAAGGCCTCTAGGGACAACATACCAGACTCCTTGTCCGCGACTTCACCACCGGTTGCACCGAGGAAAACGCACTTACTGCCGAAGTTAACCCAGATGTAGTCTGCTGCGCGAATCGCGGAATTGAGGTACTTCTTGTCACCCGTCTCCTCGGTCATTTTCACTAGCACCGGCACAGCCGCGTAGGTAGTGACACCCGATCCCCCTCTCACGGCTCCCGTTCGACCATAATAGCTTCCGGGGAATGATCCGTCTTCACGCTGCTTTGTCACCAGCCAGTCGCAGTAGGCTTTGACCCATGCAAACCATGTCGGATGCTCACGTCCCTGAACACGCTCGCGTCGGATTAGATCCACCATAATGCGCATGTCTTCCGACATCGCCCGGAGAGAAAAGGACGGTTCGCCGCGTACGGCACTGGCCTCGCCGGTGCGAATGTCAAAGCCTTCGCCTGCGGGAGCCGGTGACATCGTCACAATGCGAACGAGACTCTCGATGATCGTCAGGCCGAGCTTCCTCATCCGTTGACCACGCGGGCCCGGATCACGGTCGCTTTCCAACAGCAACTGGTCCGCCACCTCGACGTTCTTGCCGCAGAAACCCATGATAATCTTCGGCCACAGATTAAGCTCGGCTGCGTTGGGATCCATATCGATGTCCACGGTCTTGGCCCAATCCGCCAATTCTTGGTTCTGCTGGGCCGACTCGCCGCGGCCGAACGGGGCGTTGGTCGCGCCGCCCGGCGCCGCATTGGGACGGCGAAACATTGAAGCAGGGCGGAATGAGCCAGGCTTTCCCGAGACCGCATCGATGACGAAGGGAATGCCGGCCCGGTCATCTACGACCACGACGCGGTCGGCCAGGTGATCGGCAAGCGCATAGCGCATGACCTCCACATCCACAGGTGTTACCTTCGGTTCCAAACTCTCCCAAGCCCATCGCCACGCCTTGCGTTCCATATCGCGGAAGGTCTCGCTCTTTCCGAAGCGGAATCTGACCTGATAAGTCTGCGCGAATCCCGCCTTCACCGGATGATAGCGGCGTCGCACCACGGGAGCCGTTGCGGCACCACCTCTTCTCATTCCGAACCTGCCTCCTGATTCGGCGGTTGTTCCCGGTAGCCAGAAGCCGAACTCGACTCCACCCTCGGCAACTTCGTGCGAGCCCAGGGCGCCTAATTGAATGCGTTCGTCAATGATCGACGTGGCCGCCTGTGCCGTGGTCTCTTCCTGGGTGGTGTCGCCGCAAGGGGTCGGGTCCAGCACCGCCGCCCAGTTCCCGTCCTGGAACAAAACACCAAACAGCGGCGCGGATAGATAGTCTTCGCGTACCGAAATACGTTTGGTGTTGTAATTAAAAGCTCCGCCATGCAACCCGCCGTAGAGCAGGCCCGGTACGAGACATTTCACGTCCTCCCATTTGACTGTGGACGCAGTCGTGAGCCGAATCGCCGAGAAGAAGCCGGCGTTGGGCTCCGTACCGGTCACACTCACGTTCCGGTTAAGCGACAGCACGGCGCCCGAAATCTTCCACAGGTCCTCGACGGCAAACGCGGCTTGGCCGTTGCCTGTCACCTTTGCCTTCGCTACAACTGCGTCGGCTTCCTTTTTCAAGGACTGATATCCAACGGCAAGCAGTTGCACATTCTCCTGGTCTCGAAAGATTTCGATTTGCGCAGGTTTTTGCTGCATCAGGCTCGGAGTAGTACCGCCGGAGATTTCGATACCCCACTCGCCTCCTTCGGTCCGGGCAAACGAGACTGTTGCCCCGGTTTGCAAACGTCCGAGGTCAACCCGATCTTGTTGTGCGAACGATACCGATACTGTCAGACATAAACCAAGTATTACCCATTTGCCTAACATCAGTGTGTGCCTCCTATATTAAAAATCCACTTAAATTTTTATTTAGGTAATTATAAAAGTTTTTGCACAATCTTTTTGGGAATTTTACGAAAAATGTAATATTTTTGTAAATTTTATAAGCAATATTTGTATGATTAGCCTTGCGCGGGTACGGTCATATATAAGTTTTGATATGATATATATTAAAATGTATGCAGCTTTTAACATTTTTTCAAGAGTAGTCAGAGGAGATTGATCATGAGAAAGAGAACGATATTAACACTTGTTATTTTTGTCATGTTGTGCACTGTCGCCGTATATGTCGCAGACGCGCAGACGAATCCCGCTGGTCGCAGCGGTGCCGGCCGAGGTGGTTTGGGCGGCTTTAGACGCGGTCAGTTTTCACCCCCCGGGCCTCCCGCTTCTGTACCTCCGGAAGTTGCGATGCCACGGCCAACCCTGGAGGAAGTCGCCAGGATCAATGCCGAACTCCAGAAATTCATCGACACCAATAAGTCAGCTCACAAGGACCTGTTGAAGAAGTACGCTTCGCTGTTAGTCGTTCATGTCCCCCGCGACAATCCCTGTATTCGTCCGTCTGCCGGCATACGCGCCATGCGGCATGAAGCCTTCGTCGAAACCGCCAACACCGGTGATTTCGACATCCTTTTTTACGGAGATTCCATCACCGACCTGTGGAACGTGGAGGCCGATCCTCGGGGTAATCCGGGCGGTAAACGCGTCTTAGACAAGTATTTCGGTGATATGAAGGTCGCCAATTTCGGCGTCTCGGGTGACACCGCGCAGGGCATCCTCTGGGGCCTGCAAAACGGTGAGGGCCAGGGCCACAATCCAAAGGCCGTCATGCTCATGATCGGCACCAATAACACCGGTACCGCCTCTGGCCCGGAGATCGCCGAAGGTATCGGCGCCGTTGTCTTGGAGCTCCGCAAGAATTTTCCTGATGCCAAGGTCCTATTGCTGGCCATCTTCCCGCGAGGTGCCGGTCCTACCGATTCCAATCGCCTCAAGGTCGAAGAAGCAAATAGAATCATCGCTAAACTCGACGACCAAAAGCATGTGTTCTTCATGAACATCAATGACAAGTTCCTCGACGAAAAAGGCGGCTTAATCGGCTTCCGCCTCGCAGATAACCTCCATCCGGTGGAAAAAGGCTACGAGATATGGGCGTCATCAGTCGCTCCCATACTCAAGAGTTGGATTAAGTAACCTGTAGATATAATTGTTGAAATGATAGTCGGTCAGGTCACCTTTTTTGGGTGACCTGACATCGTACAGACTGCGTCGAATAGTGAGGCTGGTTTCTTAGCTTCCAAGCAGGCAGGAATAAAGGTGTCTGATACGAATGGAGGTTGCATAAGCAGCATATTGTCCCCTCCATTGTTCGCGTGTTATCATTAATCTTGTATAACGTCTTTGATATCGAAGTATAGTCTTCGGCCCACAGCGTCCCGGCCTACATCTTGTCTTAGTCATTCGTGATAGGAGTTATGTATCGGATACTGTTAGAGAGTCCTTGAAGGCCGCCCAAACTTAACATTAGTATTACATCTCAATATTAGCTTTGCCTTTGGACCCATTTCTCTGTCTCTATTATGTCACCAGTGGAGGATTTATTCTGTAAATTAGAGGGAAAACGAGTTTATTTTTTTTTGCAAATAAACTCACTTTCAAAAAATTTAGTACCGTTCCAAAGGTTATGGTCAATCTGGCTGTTCGCTTCCCGAATAGGCAATTGCGTTTATCGTTTTGCCAGCTACCAGCAGAGCCGCAAACCTACAATATCCTCTGCGCAGAGCAGGAAATTACTATTGTCTTTTCCTGAAAATAACTTTACTATCTCCTTACCCACACGGAGGATAGGGCAACACAGGCGTGCGACCCGAGCGCCGTGTCGGTGCTATACAGCAGACCGGCCCTGGGAGATTCTCGGAGCTGTTTTATTACCTGCTGTCAGCCACAACGCGATACCCCCTTTTTGCCGAAATCATTCATCCCACAGCTTTTGGGATGAGTTCTAGATATTAAAATCCAACAAAACTATATTGTTACAGATTTGATAAGGAGTTTTATTGATTCCCGAATATTTTCAGGCAGGTCAACCCATTTGACAATAAGTTCTTTTAATTCGTCGGGAAAATTTTTGGGCACACATAGGGCACACTTTTGATGCAAACAAGTGTCCGAATAGTGTTTTGGGACTGTAAGCTTTTGTTCAAAACCAGAGTTTTGTGCATTTTCGTAAGTATCTGTAATTGTAATGCTTTGTGTTACTTTTGTAGTGCTTTTATTGTCTTTATGTAATGATGTGTCTGGAGCATCTAAGGGGGTTCGAATCCCCCCGCCTCCATTCTGCATACAACCTATTTTGTTCGTCTTGCCCGCCAAAGACTCAACATGTGTTTGAGACGATGCAGAATGCCGTCACTTCCGAGGTCAGGCGGATTCTTGACAGAGGCACGCAATTTCTCGAACGCCGCGGCATTCTCCGCCGCTCGGGCCGCCGCCAGGTCCGAGAGTACTTTGGGAATCTCCTCCCGGACAGACAGCAGAGATGTGAACGCACCCCGGTCGAATTCGAGCAGTTCACAATCCGTGACCGCCGTCATGGTCGCACTCCTCGGCAAACCGGTTAAAAGACTCATCTCGCCGAAGAGCGCCCCGGATTGCAGTTCGAATTCCACGTTACCGGCGGTATCGGAACCGGCAATACTGCCCTGTAATTTACCCCGGACCAGGACATAGAACGATTCGCCGTCGTCGTTTTGGTACATCAGGATTTCACCTCTTGTGAAATTAGTGCGTTTGATGTTCCTTGCCACCGCCCTTAGCTCTTCGCGGCTGAGCATACAGATACCCTCGGAATCGGCCAAAAGCTTGCGCCCGAAGTCACTACACAGCAAATCATCCACAATACTTTCGATCTCCGAGGCCAGCGGCTTCTCAAATTTCTGAGCATGAACCGCCTCGAGGAAGTTGCCAAGCAGACGGCCGCTCATAGGGAAAGGTATCTCGATACCGCGCCGGTTGAATTTATACCAGATCATCCGCATCACGTTTCCTTCGATCATAACGTACTGTTCGTATTGCCTCGACCAAAAACGCAAAACATATTCGATGCAGAAATCCTTGAATCCTGTAACGTAGGCATCCGGCGCTGGACGCTTCTCCACCATGGGCACGCATTGTGCGGCCTCCAGAAGCGCTTCGATAACGTCGCCGGGCTTGTCACCGTAACTGGCCGCCACATCTACCTCATGCCGTCGCAAGTTCGTAGGGGAAGAAAAATTTCTGATGGTCAAATCTGCGAGTCTGCCGTTGGGGACAATAACAATGTGACCTCCGAGAGTGCGTATACGCGTTTCGCGCCAGTTAACAAGGATAACTTTTCCTATCTGGCCGTCCACTTCAATCCAGTCACCGACCGACATGGAACGACTGGCATGAAGTGACATACCAGCCAGCAGATTGCCGAGCACTCCCTGCATGGCAAAACCAATGACACCGGTCACGATGGCCGTCGATGTCAACAGCACGCTGATATTGGACCCGATTCGATATTTGATAAGTATGAAGGCAACGCCAAGCATGATGGCCAGACGAAGCAAACCCCTGCTAAGCCTGGTAAGGGGGCACTCTTTGCCCATCTGCACAAAAATCTCGACGAACAATCCCTCAACAAACCTCACAATCAAATGAATAATCCAGAACAACAGCCATGCCTGATAGTACCGCGACCAAATATCCGGCTCTGTAATGCGACCGAGCCAGTAGATCAACGGCACAGAAGGCACCAATACCAGAATTGAGAACGCCAGATAACTCAGCAATACACCGACAAACTGTCTGCCTGTGCGCTTTTTTATCTCAACGCCGTAGGATGAACCATATTTACGACGCAGCGAAATCGTCAGAATATATGCAATCAGCAGCACCGCTGCCGCTAAAGCAACATTCTGAATGTAAGGTAGTATCGGTTCAAGCCCTTGAAGCACGGTCATTCCTTCCTTTTATATAGTCGGTATTTTATTGTCGTTTTACGAGATAGGTCCAGGCCCATCAGTCCCGGTCCGGATCCATTAGAATCTTTCGTTAAATTTCTAACCATTGTCCGGACCGCGCAAACGCAGCGCCGGGCATACGTTTTTTCACTTGTTGTTCCAGGGTGCCCAACACCTGATCTTCCGCTTCCGGGGCGTGATGACCAAGGAGCACACGCTTGACGCCTAACGATTCCGCCATTTCCAGGTCGTCTTCCCAGCACGTGTGTCCCCACCCGGCAAACGCCGCCGCATCGGCCCGGGAAAAATGTGCATCTATAATCATCATATCAACCGGCTCAGGTTCGCAGCACATTGCTATAAATGCCCTCTCCTGTACATCCGTTCGATTTTGCCATTCGATATCTGTGGCAAACACCAGCGATTTGCCGTTATCGGTGTCATCGATACGGTAAGCCAAGCACCCGCCGGGATGCGGCACCTCACATCCTTGCACGCAAAAAGTCCCCACATGGATTCCATCGATATCGAAATCGGCAAACTCTATTTGCGCATTCATCTGTTCGCAGGATATCGGCCAATACGGCGGCGCATGCAGGCGCGTGACCGCATCACAAACACTTCCATCGGCGAAGGTCGGCCCAATTAACCTGAAAGACCAGTCCGAGCTATGGAAAAGCGGATTCATCATCAGCCCTGCCATGTGGTCAAGATGGTAATGTGAAAACAGTATCGTCACCTCGCCCGGCTCTGCTGCCGCCAACTGCCCTGCCACGGCGTGCATCCCCGTTCCGGCATCCAACACGAGTCGTTCGCCGTGAGTTCCTACGAGCAACAGCGATGTTGTGTCACCGCCAAACTCCTCGAAGCGACTACCGGTACACGGCCGGCTGCCACGCATTCCACCAATGAAAAGTCGCATGTTTATTTCTCCGTCAGTTCCCATACTCCGTCCCACGACTCCGGAGGACGGGCAATCAATTGCCTACAACGACGAACATAACAACTCGCCGCAGGGTCGTCGGGCAACTGCTCGAAAATGTCCATCGCTCCGGCGAAATCACCCTGCTTAAAACGAGTCAGCCCGGCGGTAAACTTTTCCCAATCGGCGGGAACGGCATCCGCAGCGAACCCGGTCAGTTCATATACAGGCACGGCGGTTCTTCTGCCGACTACACGCAAGTCCGCCAGCTTTCGGCCGCGGAACTCGTTCGAGACCAGAGACCAGGTACTTTCGGAAATCATAGTCTCTGTCTCGAAAGCCTTATTTGCACCCTCAAGACGGGACGCAAGGTTCGCCGCATCTCCAAGAATCGTATAGTTGAAACGTTTGCGGGACCCCATATTGCCCACTACGACCTGTCCTGTGTTAAGCCCTGCCCTCATGTGCAGTACCGCACCGGTGCGTTTTTGGTAGTCTTCCCGGCGTTCGGCCAGCCGCCGTTGACAGCGTAAAACCGCGCGACAGGCACGCAAAGCATGATCCGATTGCTCTAACGGCGCATTCCAGAACGCAATGATGGCATCGCCCTCGTATTTATCGAGCGTACCGCCCTCATCAAGGATTATATCGGTCATCTCGCTGAGGTAATCGTTGAGCAAAGCCGTCAGCTCGACCGGGCCAAGTTTCTCGGAGAACGTGGAAAAACCGGCCAAATCGGTAAATAGTATTGTCAGTTCGCGCTTCTCTCCGCCAAGCTGGAGATGAGCGGGATCGCGGAGGATTTTCTCAATGACTTCGCCGCTTAAGTAATGTCGGAATGCCTGTTTGATAAATGCCTTTTGACGTCCTTCGGCCCAATAATTTGCGGCCAGAGCACCGACGAGCCCCAAAGCCGCCGCCGTCTCCTGCACGACGATAGGCCACCACCATCCTCTTGCATACGCAGCAAAGCCGACAAGCATCGGCGCCCCAAGCCACACAAACGAAAGCGGCCCGGTCTGCCACCATCTGCCGCCGTAAGTCAAAGACAGTGACGCGGCAACAGCCGTTGCCATCACAGAGACAATAACCCAGGGCAGGGCCGCTTCAGTGATGAAGGAGCCGGTTATCAGGTTATCGACGAACGTCGCATGCAGGACAACTCCGGGACATTTCGGATCTACAGGAGTCGGACGCAAATCCAGCAGAGCCGGCGCGCTGCATCCCACGAAGAGGAAACAATCCTTAAATATCTCCGGTGACAGAGAAGGGGTTTCATCGTCACGCAATCGAAGCTCGGACTGGATAACCGCAGCGGCGGAAACCGCCTGCGATAAATCGTCACCACCCTTAAAACGCAGGATTGCATATCCGTTCTTATCCAGAGGAATGATTTTATTTCCCAGGCGGAGCCGCCCCGGTTCCGCTGTGACAGGTTCGGTGTTCGTGCTATCTAACAACCACGCCGCCAATCCGAGCGCCGGGATTTTAACGTCGTCGAAACGGCAGAACGGCGACATCCGCCGGAACACACCGTCACTATCCGGTACACCCCTGACGTGCCCTATAGCCCTGGCACCGGCGGCTATCTCCTTTACAGGGAACAATAAATTAACAGAATCCACGATATCAGGTATATCGACTTGAATGTTCGGTTGCGGCATGTACTGCGGCCATGTACTGCGGCTTCCCCCCGGCTGTACCGCCAATACAGTCGGCACACCGGTCCGCAGAGCTTCCCCCAGCGTTTGGTCGTCTGAAACTGCGTAAACCGACGGCTCGGTAAAGAGCAAATCCAGAGCAAGGACTTTGGCTCCGCCGCGTTTGCAGAATGCCGAAATCGCACTATATACCTCACGCGGCCACGGCCAGCCCCAATCGTTCTCACGCTGGGCCCAGTCCAAACTGGCCTGATCAAGTAAAATAAGCTTGACCTCTTGTGAAAGACTCTCTCTTTGAGAAAAGAATCGGGCGCGCCATGTCCATGTCGGCGCTTCCCATGATTCGAGCAGACCCAGCCCCCATACAAGCAACGCAATCGCCCCGGCGATAAGACCAATCGCCGTTCCACGCAGACATTTGCTACTGTGCTTAGTCATGCCGTCCTTTCGTCTGCGGGATTCTATCCGCCGACCATTATCGGCCGCATAACCGCAGAGAACCGTTCCCGCCTGACTGCATCAGGGACAAATACCGTATTCGTTACCGTCGAACGCAGTGCATTTTCGCGGCTCTTTGCCGAAGGATGTGTCTTTGCAAAGCCAAGCCCCCCTGCATCAGCCAGGCGTTCGTCCATGCGCTGTAGCATCGTAATCATCGCCGCTTCCGGATAACCGGCACGCCGCAGAAGCTCTACGGCCGCCGCATCCGCATCCCGTTCCTGCGTACGCGAGTAGCCGCTTGTTGTAAGCGTCATAACAACATCGCCCACCGAGGCCTCGAACTCACGCGTCAACGACGCCAGCTCCTCACTGCCCAACTGCTTGGCGGACTCGGCCGCGATAACCGTGAACGCCTCGGTCAAACGTCCCTGTTTAATCGAACGAAGTCCGTGTTTCATCTCAACGTGACATATTTCATGCGCCAGCACCGCCGCCAACTCGTCCTCGCTCTCGCAGCAGCGTAACATCCCACGCGTCACAAGAATCAGCCCGCCCGGTGCGGCAAACGCATTGACTTCGTCGGAATCGAGCAACAGGAAATGGTAGCCGCCGAACGTCTCGGGCCGATCGGAGAAAACTGCCAGCGATTGACCGAGCAGATTCAGATAGGCGTTCGCCTGCGGCCGATCCAGCGGCGGGTAACTCTGGAACACTTTTGCCGTCACCGCACGCCCTATGTAATGCTCCTGTTCGGGCGTAAGCTCCTGCTGCGTCTTTTCTATGGCTTTTGTGCTGCGTGTGAGCGAATCCGCCTGGTCGGAGGAAATCATGCCGGCATCACGGGCGAACTTAGTACCAATCTCGGAAACCTCCGAGCAGCCGGAAAATAACATTAATGCCAACAGGGCCGTTACCAGTATTGAGAGAAGTCTTTCGTTCATTGGTCACCTCCCGGCAGATGGCCCTGACTGCGGAATGTCAAAATCTCTTCCGGATCGACATTATACGCCGCCATTCGGTCCACCCAGGTGAAATCAAGTGTCCCGTCCGCTTTGAGCTTGGCCTCCACCTGCTCGTTGAAACCCTTGCCGGCCAGAGCAACTTCATCATTTGAGACACCGACGGCCGTATCTGTCACCCCCGCACGCATAGCAATTTGTTTTTCAGAGAGTACCGATTCGTGCAGCCAGCCCTTTATACCATCCGCGGTAGTTACCGGGTACCAGCCATTTTGCTCCTGCCCGGCCTGGACCATATCGCCGTACTCCACCGTGGCCACGGCGCGGCCCAGTTGTGAAGGAGTCGCCCTCACCTTGCTCTTTTGCACCTGAACACTCATCGACGCCGCCAGTGCCACGCTTCCGGAGAGCACAAGCAGCACCACGAGACTTCTTACTTTCATGATATCTGCCTCCTATTAACCTGATATCCTGCTCGTTTATTTTCCCGACTCAATGCAGTTCTTCGTCCTATTACAGAAATCCGATCGGACGAATGTATGCCGATTATTGATGACACATAATTGCGTATTGCAGTTTATGTGTCAAGCGCTTAAAGCATAAATTTAAAACACCATACCCCCAAACCCCGCCTGAATGATGATTATCTCTAACGTGCGGTGTCCTGTATAAATTAAAGAGAGAATTGTGTGATTGGCTTTTAATAGAAGTAATACGGAAGCATTTTAAAGCACTACACAACCAAAGATGCTATATATCCGGGAAACTTATACCGGAATCGCTCACTGTATTCACCGGTGAGTCTTTCCGGCCGTTCCAGATTCGGATGTCCGTAACTTCCACCTCCGTTCTCAAACCACTGACGGAGGATAAAGAAAATGACCTGCCGTAAGATGACGCGGTAAATCGCCGGTGCGAACCGGGCATAAGCGGGCCGCGCCATTCGTCGTCTGCGGCAATGGGAGTCGCCGCCCATTCGTTCGACTCGGCGATGATTTCATTATTTTCATTAAGAACAATAACTCTAAGCGAGAGAAGCGAAACAACCTCCCTGCCGTTGTTAACGACCTGAACCGCCGTTCGCACCCTGTCGTGACGGTCCGGAATGAAAGTCGCATCAGCCGTAATCTCAAGCTCCGAGCGATAATCCGGCTGACGACGGTCGTCAAGGACGTCCGCCAAGACAGGCGGCAACGATTCCTGCAATTCCGGTAATGCACGGACGGCATCTTCGGCCAGAGAGTGACTAAAATGATCTAAAGTACTTAAAGTGAGCTAAAATGACTAAAGTGAGCTAAAATATTTTAACTTTAGGCACTTACAACTTTAGACACTTTTAACTTTAGTCACTTACAACTTTAGACACTTTTAACTTTAGTCACTTTGAACTTTAGCTCACTTCGAACTCCCTAAGGCTTCTGGAGGAAACCGGCTGTGGATTCCATAATACGCGCCCGAAGTTTCTTGTTCCGGCTCTTTGTGTTCTCTGTTTTCAAATCCTCGAGGTTGGCCATGCAAAATCTGCATCCGAGCGTATTGATATGAAAATCGACGTAATTGTGCCATTGTTTGTCAAGAGTGCCGAGCAGATATGCCCCGATTGTGCTGCGTTTGGGGCAACTGAACCTGTGCAATTTCCAGATATCCGTTAACAGGTGCTCGAAATCTTCAGACGAAGGACCGACCGGCAATCGAAATGTCGCGACACATTCGCGAATCTGTTTCAGGCTGCGATGCTTGATAAGGGCGACGGTCCTTTCCTTTACCGACAGGATTTTGGTAACATCCTTGTTGGAAAGATGGCAATAAAACAACAGCTCTATGATCTGCAATTCGCGAAACTTCAATGCACTCTTAAAACCATCGACCAGCCCGGACAGAGCATCGGTCAAAGCGTTCCTTTGTAACTGGTACTGCTCATCGGCTTTGAAATACCAGCTTGCCGTCTGGACCGGGCCGGCCAAATATTCGAAAGGGTCAGAGCCTTCGCCGTCATATTGACTTTTATACGTATCCTGAATCAGGCAGAAATGCTGCGCCTGCCGGCTCCGGTATGTATCTATAATTTTGCGTCTGAGTAATGAAAACAGAAATGTTTCGAGTGCACAATCACATCGAAAATTTTCGAGGTTCTTGATAAATGCAATGAATGTCTCCTGGACCGCATCTTCGGCATCGGCGGACTGTAGCAGTTTTGCCCGGGCAAAACTCAATAGACGGCCCCTGTACCTATCGACAAATTCCGACCATGACTCCTTATTGCCCAGGCGAATTTTGTTTAAGAGGTAAAGCTCCGCCTCCGTTACTAAGGGACGACCCCTCGGACTGTTCATATCTTTTTTCATGCCGGGGGATATTATATAAAATTCCCGGTCAGGCTAAAAGCAGAAATATCAGAATCAAGGCAAGAACTACCCCTGCAATCCGCAAAGACCACGCGTAGTAGCCTTTCGTCGCGGCATTAAGAAATACATAAACGACTGTTATCAACACGAGCAGGCTGGCGATTGAAGAAAAAGTCTTGGCCCAACCCATTTTTTTTGCCCGTATCATATCCGCCTTGCGACGGGCCAACTGCGTGAGTTTATCACGGGAAGCATCAATCAATAATGCCTGCCGCCAGATTTTCCCTGCTGAGCCCTCGAAACTCTGTACGAACCGGTCCAGGACCAAACCGCTTTCGAGGACATCATTAGAATTGACCTGTGAGAGCAAAGTAGCCGGAATTCCCGATAAACGGCCCGAAGCCCGTTCAAGCATTTGAGAGACCTGCATACAGGCATTATCCAGGGCCTGATGATTGGCTTCGGATTCCGTAAGACAGCTTTCCGACGATTTGGCAACGATAAAGCGGCTGTTCGGCCTGTTGTTCAGGAAAGCGGAAAAATCATTGACCCACGGCTTCTCGACAAATCCTGCATTTATAGTAGATTGCCTGCCTGCTACAAAAGCGGTTGCTTCAACTCCGCCGCTGGTTATGCTCCGATCATAACTGCTTTGCCATTGAGCGGACCGGTCCCGGATATCAACGAATTCAAGTTTCATCCAAACCTCATCCGGTTTCATTTCCGTCCATTGGTCTTCGATAAACCATGGAGTTTCAGGAAATACCTTTGCAACAGCTTTTCCAAACTCCTGTATAAGTTGATTGTCATAATCACCTTTTAACAGGATAATACGTTTCGGTG
>Ga0315548_1002197_pt1 | contig 15399 bp, 11 predicted proteins | sample SalMarSW160110MG_2_FD_202540 | JGI IMG/M metagenome (GOLD analysis project Ga0315548, IMG submission 202540) | Salt marsh sediment microbial communities from the Plum Island Ecosystem LTER, Massachusetts, United States - Salt Marsh Sediment SW1601-110 ...
ACTCCAGCCCCCGGCGGCTGAGGAATACCTAATCTGTCCAGGAAATCTTCAAAGCGATGACGGTCTTCAGCGATGTCTATAGCTTCGGCACTCGAGCCGAGTATTGGTAGATTGTTGCGAGCTAAGAGCCCAACCAAATTAAGAGGTGTTTGTCCACCGAGCTGGACAATAGATGCTGGAGCAGAGCCATTATTACTCTCATTCTCAAGTATATCTCGGATGCTTTCCTCGTCCAAAGCTTCGAAGTAGAGGCGATTACTGGTGTCAAAATCGGTGGAAACTGTTTCGGGATTAGAATTGACCAGGATGCTCTTGATTCCTGCTTCTTGAAGCGCCCAGGCTGAATGGACGCAGCAATAGTCAAACTCAATTCCTTGCCCGATGCGTATAGGCCCGCTGCCGATGACCACGGCTTTCTTTTCTGACAACGGTTCGGCTTCGTTCTCTTTTTCATAGGAGCTGTAGAAATAAGGGGTCTCAGCATCAAATTCGGCAGCACAGGTATCCACCATCTTGTACACCGGGCGGATTTGCCATTCATGGCGAATTTGTCTTACCTGCTCCGGCAACCTATCGGCCAAAGTGCCCACTTGCTCATCGGAAAAGCCGAGCCTCTTCGCCTCCCATAAAAGCTCCGGTTTCAACGGTTCGGAAAGAAGCCTCCTCTCCATGTCTACAATATTCTGGAACTTATAAATAAACCAGGGGTCTATCCCGGTGACTTGGGATAGCTCTTCAGGTGCGGCTTCCCTTCGCAGCGCCGCCATAATCGCCCATAGTCTTAAGTCGTTAGGGTGAAGCGGGTAGGAATCAAGCCCCTTCCCTTGACTCCAACTGGGGTCTTCCCAAAGCAGAGTGCGTTTGCCGAATTCCAGGGAGCGCACAGCCTTTTGTATAGCAGCCTCAAAACACCTGTCAATGGCCATTACCTCACCAGTGGCTTTCATCTGGCTGCCAATTTTTCGGTCACCCGAAGCAAATTTATCAAAGGGCCACCTGGGAATCTTGACTACGCAGTAATCCAGGGCTGGCTCGAAAGACGCCAACGTCTTGCCCGTGACTTTGTTAGGGATTTCATCGAGCCTCTTGCCTATGGCTATTTTGGCAGCTACCCGGGCAATAGGATAGCCGGTAGCTTTACTGGCTAAAGCCGAGCTGCGGCTGACACGTGGATTGACTTCAATTACGTAATATTCGCTTTTGGCAACTCCCTTCTGGTCCGGGGCCCATTTTTCTGCCACTATTGGACTGGGGGTCAAGGCAAACTGTATATTACAACCACCCTCGATTCCCAAAGCCCTTATGATTCTCAGACTGGCCGACCGGAGCATCTGGTATTCTTTATCGTTGAGAGTCTGGCTGGGGGCTACTACAATGCTATCCCCGGTATGCACGCCCATGGGGTCAATGTTCTCCATATTACACACGGTAATGCAGTTATCAGCAGAATCCCGCATGACTTCATATTCAATTTCCTTCCAGCCTAAGACACATTGCTCTACTAGAACCTCGTGGCTCATGCTGGAATCCAGACCACTAGCAACAATCTGCTCAAGCTCTTTCATGGTGTGGGCGATGCCGCCGCCGGTGCCGCCTAAGGTATAAGAGGGGCGGATAATGAGAGGCAAACCAATGGAGTTTGCCAGTTCTTTCGCTTCCTTTACCGACTTCACCGTGGCGCTTGCGGGCACAGGCTCGCCAATATCAAGAAGAAGCTGCTTGAACAAAGACCTTTCCTCGGCCTTCTTTATTGTCTCTAAGGGTGTTCCCAGCATCCTCACGTCATATTTATCCAGTATGCCGGCATCGGCTAATTCTACCGCCAGGTTAAGCCCCGTTTGCCCCCCAAGTGTAGGTAATAGCCCATCGGGGCGTTCTCTTTCAATTATGCGGGCTAAGACTTCCATCGTGAGCGGCTCGATATAAACGATATCGGCAATGCCTTCATCGGTCATGATGGTGGCCGGGTTCGAGTTCACCAGGACCGTGGTCACGCCTTCCTCCCGAAGCGACCGGCATGCCTGAGTCCCGGAATAATCGAACTCCGCCGCCTGCCCGATGATTATCGGCCCCGAGCCGATTACTAAGACCTTAGATATTTTGGACATATCTCCTCTTTCCTATTTCACCTCTTAACCATCTCTAGAAATCTCTCAAATAAATACATGTTGTCCAGCGGGCCGGGGGAGGCTTCGGAGTGGTATTGAATGGACAGGATGGGCAAGTCTCGATGGTGGAGTCCCTCCACCGTGCCGTCGTTTAAGTTTATGTGGCTTACCTCCAATCCCTGCTTCAAGGTATCGGCGTCTATGGCATAGCCATGATTCTGGGCGGTGATATATACCCTGCCGGTAGCTAAATCCCGCACAGGATGATTGCCGCCACGATGCCCAAACTTCAATTTGAATGTCTGTGCTCCTAAAGCCTTGCCTATAAGCTGATGCCCCAGGCAGATGCCCATTATTGGCTTTTGGCCTATAAGCTCCCTTACCGTGCCTGTTATCTTGTCAAGGAGAGCAGGATTGCTTGGGCCCGGTGATAGGACAATGCCACCGGGGTTTAATGTCAAGACGTCTTTTGCTGAAGCAGTACACGGGATGGCAGTTGCCCGACAGCCAAGCTGGCACAGAATGCGCAGTATGTTGTATTTCAAGCCATAGTCGATAACCAGGATTTTAAGAGATTGCTTCGCTTCACCCTCACCTTTATCCTCTCCCTTCAAGGGAGAGGAAATCAAATTCACAGTGGCAAGCGTATTGGATTGCCACTCATATGCCTTCTCGGTGCTAACCTGGCGAACAAAATCAGTAACATCATATCTGGGCAAGGTCTTTAGCTCTTCTAACGCCTCCTCGGCTGTCATTTCCGAAGTGACTATTCCCATCATGGCTCCTTTCAAACGTAGGTGGCGGGTCAATGCACGGGTATCTATGTCGCTGATGCCAGGGATACCATAAGCCAGCAGAAATTCGTGCAAAGTGCGGGTGCTCTGCCAGTGGCTGGGTTGGGAGCAATATTCCCGAACAGCCAAGCCCCTGACCTGAATTTGCCTGGATTCAAAATCGGATTCATTGATACCATAGTTGCCAATCAAAGGATAGGTAGGGACCAGGATTTGGCCAGCGAAGGATGGGTCAGTAAGCATTTCCTGATAACCGGTCATGCCGGTGTCGAAAACTACCTCACCATAGGTAGTAGTCTCAGCGCCAAAGGGATGGCCTTCGTAAACCGACCCATCTTCGAGAACTAAAATCGCTTTCTTAGCCATGAGATTGCTTCGTCACTTCGCTCTTCGCAATGACAAGGGAATCATCGGTGTAGACTAGTTTTCCACGTGATATAGTTGCCATCACCTTGCCCTTAAACTTATAGCCATCGTAGGGAGTATTTTTACCCTTAGAGGCAAAATTACGGCTATCCACTATCCATTCCCGGTCAGGGTCAAGTATGGTGATATTGGCCGGAGCGCCTGCCTTTAAGGTACCCAGTTCACCATTTCTACCAATGGCTTTCGCAGGCTCACAGGTGAGCTTGGAAATCAGCTGAGAAAGGCTTATTTCTCCTTTGTGCACCAATCCCATGAGGCAGCCAAAAGCGGTTTCAAAGCCGCTGATGCCAAAAGCAGCTAGCTCCAGCTCGCAAATTTTGTCTGCCAAGGTATGCGGTGCGTGGTCAGTGGCGATAGCATCGATTACCCCGTCTTTGAGCCCCTTAATTAAGGCTCGGATATCCTCTTTAGTGCGCAGGGGTGGGTTTACTTTGGCATTGGTATCGACGGGTTCGTTTGGAGCTTTACCCATAATCCTTTCCTCGGTTAAGGTCAGGTGGTGGGGTGTGACCTCAGCGGTTACTGGAATCCCCTCTTCCTTGGCGCGGCGAATAAGCTCCACAGAGCCTTTGGTGCTCGCATGGGCAATGTGAAGTCTGGCCTTGGTCAACTTTGCCAGAATCAGGTCACGGGCTACCATGACTTCCTCAGCAGCCGCTGGAATACCTTTCAGCCCCAACTTGGCGGATACTCGACCTTCGTTTATGATTCCATTGTCACTCAGCGTCTTATCCTCACAATGGTCAATGACTGGCAAGCCCAGGTCTCGGCTATACTCCATAGCGCGACGCATAATCTGTGAGCTTGTCACAGGGTCGCCATCATCGCTGAAAGCAAGCACCCCGGCTTCAGCCAGTCCGGCCATATCGTTTAATTCTTCGCCTTTTCTACCTTTAGTGATACAGCCTATGGGAAGAACGGCAACCCAGCTATCCCTGCTCGCTTTTTGCTTTAACCAATTTACAGCAGCCGGAGCATCTAAAGGAGGCTCTGTATTTGCCATACAACAGACAGTGGCAAAACCACCTATGGCGGCTGCTTTTGTCCCTGTGGCGATTGTTTCCTTATCCTCAAAGCCTGGCTCTCTGAGATGGCAATGAAGGTCTATAAAGCCTGGACAGACGACTAGTCCCGAGGCATCTAAATTCTTAGTTTCGGCTGGAATGACAGTGCCCCCGGCCTGCACAATCTTGCCCTCAGCAATAAGCAGGTCACCAATCTTGTCTACGCCCTGGCCGGGATCAATTATATGGCTGCCCTGGATAAGCAGAAAGATAGCCTCCTTATTCATTGTTTGGCATATCTGCTGGGCTTGAACCCCTGAGACTGGGCTCCTTTCGCTGAATCAAAAATAATCAGATTTTCTGGGTTAATCTTCCGAGCAAAGTGGCTATCAGCGCTGTGATATTTCTTACTCTCCAGCTTCCGTTGATGCCACTCTGAACTGGCGACATATCGAGGATGAAGTTCATGGTCGCAATAGACACACCGCAACGTTAAAGGCTCGCGACTCACTATTTTGAACTCAGGCTTTATGTATCTTACTTCTGTTTCCTGGTTTGAGATACATTTTCTATTAGGGCACTTAACGCCGGAATCTCGCTTATAAACGGGATAATCTATCTTCCGGACAAAGGAATCCTGTTCTTCAGGAATTTTGATTTCCTTGGTGCCCAATAAGAGGGCCAGGAGTGCCATTCTGACAGGCATCCCGTAAGCTGCCTGCTTGAAATACATGCTCCTGGGGTCAGCATCCACCTCATGGGTCAACTCATTAACACGGGGTAGCGGATGCATAACAAGTGTTTTCTTAAACTCCTTTCCTTTAAGGAGTTTTTTGTCTACCACCGGATAACCTTTTTTCAATTCCTGTTCCTTTACCGTGGGCGCTTGCCTTTCCTTTTGAAGTCTGGTGACATAAAGGGCGTCAACCCCCGCCTTCAGTTCCACTCGGATACTTATGTCAGGCAGCATGGCAAGTTGGTGTGGGCTAACTGGAGTCATGTATATAGCATCGATAGGGAAGAGCCCCCTTTCAAGGTCTTGGTTAAGATCCCTGCATCTTTTCAACTCACCTTTATATTCTGTGCCTAGTCTCCTTAGGACATGCTCTGGCATCTCAAGCCCTGGGCCAGGGCAGAAAAGGATAGTGGCGCCAAACCTGGCTAAGGCATAGATCAGGGAATGTACTGTGCGCCCGTGTTTTAAGTCTCCCCACAGAGCAATTCTGAGTCCCTTAACGGTCTGTCTCTCTTTTCTAATGGTGTAGAGGTCGCACAAGGTTTGGGTGGGATGTTCATGGCCCCCGTCACCAGCATTTATCACAGGGACGCCAGCGTAGTCGGCAACCACCCTGGCTGCTCCCTCCCACGGGTGCCTGATAACAATTATATCGGCATAGCTCCCGAGCACCTTCGCCATATCAGCAATGCTTTCGCCTTTGGCCAGGGAACTTGCCCCTATGTCCACTGCACTTATAATGCGCCCCCCCAGCCTGAGCATCCCAGCTTCAAAAGACAGCCTCGTTCTGGTACTTGGCTCAAAAAACAAGCTAGCCATGATCTTCCCCTGGCATAGTTCGGGCTGCTCATTTGGGGAGTCCGCCATCTCGTCTGCCAGAGAAAACAGCGCTTCGATTTCCCCGTTGGACAAATCGTCTATGGTCACCAGATTTCTATTTGCCAGATTCATGACGTCTCCCCTCTTCAATTTCCTCTAATTAGGTGCCTGTTGGCCAGACTCCCGATTACCACCTCGTCTACACCATCAATTTCCTCAAGTTGGACCTGTATCTCCTCATCTTGAGAGCTTGGTATATTTTTACCGACATAATCGGCCCGGATGGGAAGCTCTCGATGGCCACGGTCGATAAGTACAGCTAATTGAATAGAACTCGGACGTCCCATGTCCATCAGGGCGTCCATAGCGGCACGAATGCTCCGTCCAGTGTAGAGAACATCATCAACCAGGATTACTTGCCTATCGGTGATATTGGTGGGGATATCAGTGCGGCTCCGGTCCGCTGACTTTAATTCCGAAGGAGAAATGTCATCGCGATAAAGGCCAATGTCCAGAGTACCCACGGGGATTGGGGTTCCTTCGAAGCCTTCGATTATGTCAGCTATGCGCTTGGCTAAAGGCACTCCCCGAGTTCGCATGCCTACGAGCACAATACCTTCCGTACCCTTATTCCTTTCTACAATCTCGTGAGCAATGCGAGCTAACGCCCGCCCTATCTCCTTTGAGGTCAGGAGAACCTTTTCAGGCATTAAAAAACCTCCTGCCTTCAAACTGGCAAGAGGTCTCGATTGGTGCTTCTATTGTGATGTGCTTAGGCATATTTCCCCTTACCAGCCTCACTGGACTGATTTAAAGGTCTAACCAATCATTATGCCATAATTGTAAAAATAATGCAACTTTTGCCCGGATCCAATAACTGTCAACTGTCGGGCGGCGAGAATCTTGGAGGATTGCCTTAAAGCCTCTTTAGTCATTTGAAAAGGGGAATTTGGCACAGTATCGTGGGGAAAAGGGTAGCGTGAGCTACCCCTTTCCCCTAATGAGGTTTAGGTTTACTGTCTAGATATTCTGGTCGGCTCTGGAGTAACCGGTGCGGGAGTTTTGGAGCCACTGTCCAGATGGGAGGCAGGAAAATGCTGAGCACGGCGTAAGAAAGAGGGTACGTCGAGAGCATCGCTGCCGCCCCTTATCAGGCGACGAAGCTCGTCGGCAGTGTATATTCCCCTGCCTTGTTGCTTAGCGAAGCCAGTAGCGATAACGGTAATTCGAACCTCGCTATCCATCTTGGGGTCAAAGACCACGCCAAAGACTATGTTGGCGTCGGGGTCCACTGCTTGGCTGATTACTTGGGCAGCCTCATTACACTCAAACAGAGTGAGACTTGGGCCACCAGTAATATTGAACAGCACCCCCGTAGCTCCGTCTACGGATACGTCGAGCAAGGGGCTAGCCAGAGCAGCCTTAGCCGCTTCAGCAGCGCGACTTTGCCCGCTGGATTTACCCACAGACATCCAGGCTGGGCCAGCGTCTCTCATTACCGATTTAATATCGGCGAAGTCCAGGTTGATCAGTCCCGGGACGGTAACTACTTCGGAGATAGCCTGAACTCCCAACAGAAGAGCATCATCTGCTAGCCTGAAGGCGTTGTCCACACTTGTCTTAGCATCGCAGAGCTGAAGAAGGCGGTCATTAGGTATGATGATAAGTGTATCAACCTTGTCCGAGAGGTCAACTAGCCCTTCCTCGGCTACTTGAGCTCTATGCATTCCCTCAAAGGTGAAGGGCTTGGTCACAACTGCAATGGTGAGAGCGCCACTCTGCTTAGCCACCTCAGCCACTACAGGAATGCCACCTGTGCCTGTGCCACCGCCCATGCCAGCAGTGACAAACACCATATCAGCGCCCTGAATGAGGTCTTCGATTATGTTGCAACTTTCCTCGGCTGCTTTGGTTCCAATCTTGTGGTCGCCACCGGCGCCCAAACCCTTGGTCAATTTCTCACCCAGTTGAATTCTGGTGGGAGCCTCAGCCAGAGCCAGAGCCTGGCCATCGGTATTCATGGCTATGAAGTCAACGCCCTTTATCTCCTCACGGACCATGCGAGTAATGGCATTGCAACCGCCGCCGCCAATGCCAATGGCTTTGATTTTTGCTGGGGTTGGAGTATAAATTTGCTTTGCCATTCTAACCTCCTTTCACAAGTTAGGCACGAAACAGCTTTCTAACGAGATTCATAAAGCTGCTCCAAGTGCCAACCCTTTTTTCTCTGTAAGTTGATCCTTCTTTGCCTCGTACCTGCCATAGGATCAGTCCCAGGGTGGTAGCATAAGCCGGATCATTCAGGATATCGGAAATGCCATAGATGCCCGTACTCAAAGGTCGACCTTTGCGCACCGGAATTCGCAACATTGACTCTCCTAACTCGTCAAGCCCGGACAGATTGGATGTGCCACCGGTGAGCACTAAGCCACAAGGAGCCAGGGTGCGATAATCGCTGGTAGGCATCTCCAGCAATATGAGTTGTAGCAACTCCTCCATGCGAGCCCGGATAATATTGCACAGGTCTTTATAAGAGGCGCTATGCCCATTCTCGATACCCACTTCGACCGTCTGGTCAAGCTCTAAAGCAGGTGTGACATTGCCATATCTCTTCTTCATCTTTTCCGCAATATTAAAAGGCAGGCCCAAGCCTATAGAGATGTCGCTTGTTACCTGGTAACCGGCTACTGGAAGGATACCGGTGTGATAGATGCTGCCATTCTTAAATACCGCTATATCTGTGGTCCCGCCCCCGATGTCAGCCATGATAACACCTGATTCTCTTTCCTCAGGAGTCAATGCTGCTTCTCCACTAGCCAGGGGCTCGAGGATCAAATCCTCAACATCAACACCGACACTGCGGATGCATTTGGCCAAGTTTTGTATCGAAGTTACTGAAGCAGTGACGATATGGGTTTCTACATCTAACCTGGACCCATGCATGCCTACTGGCTGTCTCACTCCTTCCTGTCCATCCAGGGCGTAAGAGCGAGGGATGGCGTGGAGCACCTTCTTTCCCTCAGCGACGGTGATGTTACGAGCCGCAGATAGCACCCGTTTAAGGTCCTGAGTACGCACTAATCGATCCTCTCGAGGAATAGCTACTACTCCCCGGTTATTCAGGCTGCTTATATGCCTGCCGGTAACCCCAATATAGGCAGAATCTATGCGTATGCCGCTAATTCTTTGAGCTTCCTTCACTGATGCGGCAATGGACTGTCTGGCTTCATCCATGTTGACTACGATGCCTTTATGTAAGCCATGAGAGGGAACGACTCCCACTCCTAAGACTTCAATGTCGTCTTCCGCTTTGACATTAGCCACGATGGTGGCTACTTTAGTTGTGCCCACGTCAATAGCTGAAATGATTTTCTTTGCCATGTTCACCTCCTTTTTTGCTGAGGATGCTGCCTAGTTGAGTCGCTCGGCTATCCTTAATTTGGCGCTACGGCTGCGTGGGTTGGATTCTATCTCCAACGAGGTAGGTCTAATAACCTTCCGTGAAATGAGCTTCAAGGTGGGCGTATGCCCACAGCGACATATTACTGTTCCCGGGGGACATAGGCAGCCGCTGGCTGCGTCTCGCATGAATTGCTTAACTATACGGTCTTCCAGAGAATGATAACTGATGACTGTTAATCTCCCCCCGGGGTGAAGGAGGTCAATAGTTTGTTTGAGAGCCAGCTCCAGATTCTGTAGTTCACTGTTGACCGCGATGCGAAGCGCCATAAAGGTTCTTGTGGCAGGGTGAATTCTGGCACGCTTGCCGCCTAAAGCTTGCTCTACCAAGCGGGCAAGCTCCATGGTGGTGGCGATAGGGCGATTTTGAACGATGTACCGCGCTATCCGCCGGCTATGACGCTCTTCACCGTATTTTTCTATGAGCTTAGCCAACTCTTGCTCAGAGAAGCTGTTAACGATGTCCGATGCGGTTAACCCTTGCCCGGGATCGAACCTCATATTCAGGGGAGCATCGAGGTGGAAGCTGAAGCCGCGTTCGGCTGTATCCAGTTGCAGAGAGGAAACACCAAGGTCGAAAAGAATACCATCAACTGGATGAAAATGGTATCTTTTGCATATAGCCTCAAGGTTAACAAAGTTGTCATTAACTAAAGTAACTGCTTCGCCATAGTCGCTAAGTTTATCTTGACTTAATTTGATGGCTTCGGGGTCGGCATCAATGCCTAAAAGTCTTCCTGATGGTGAAATTTTTTCCAGTATCGCTGCCGCGTGTCCCCCCAGACCAACAGTGCAATCAACGAAGTAGCCTCCTCGCTGAGGCTGTAGCCCTGCTATAACTTCATCAAGCAGGACAGGCACGTGGACGGGTAAGGACATGGCTACGATCATTCACTATGCTCCTACTATGCTCCAAAACTCTCAATTATCTCTGACGCCTGCTCTTCGGCCGATGTTTTCTCAGCCTGCCATTCACCTTCGCTCCAGAGTTCAACACAGTTATTGGCACCGACAACAATTGCTGTATCACCAATCCCGGCATACTCGCGCAGGGAGAATGGCAATATTATCCTCCCTTGCCCATCGAGTGAGGCACCGAAGGCGGAGCCGAAGATAGCGCGATTTAATCTCCTCAAGTTAGCTGGAGTTACCGCCTTGGCAGCCAGGCTGTCGGACAGCCTCTTCCACTCTCCTACAGGGTAAGCAGCAATGCATTTCTCTCCCATCCCCTTGGCTAATATCACGCCCTCCTTCATCTGTCGCCTGAATTTTGGCGGCAGAGGCACTCTTCCCTTTTCGTCAACCTTATATGTGTACTCACCAAAAAACATCTTATTTACCTCAGTTCCCCCCAAAGCCCCCCTCTTGCTTCGTTTACGTTACCTATCAGGCCCTTGTTTACCCTTTTTCCCCACTTTTCCCCACAATTCTATTATAAACCTTATATTTGTTTTGTCAATACCTTTTGGCGTTTTTTTTGAATTTTCGAACAATTTTCGTCTTGGGGGTTGAGCAACAAGGTGGTGCTAAATATAGCCCAACGGATACACTGCTCCCTGAGGGCCAAAGTCACTAAAGTACAGAGGCCCGTGTCATTGATTGGGTTATAGTGCCCATGATATAATGCTTTAACAATGGCTACTGAGAAAGAGAAGGCAATCGAATTGGCCATTGAGCAAATCGAGAGGCAATATGGCAAAGGTTCGATTATGAAGTTAGGCGAAGCTCCAGCCAGAGTAGCTGGAGATGCCATTCCCACCGGGGCACTGGCTCTTGACCTGGCTTTAGGAATAGGTGGCATACCTAGAGGGCGAGTTACCGAGATATTTGGTTCTGAGGCTTCAGGTAAAACTACACTCGCCCAGCATATAATCGCTGAAACTCAAAAAACTGGCGGTATCGCTGCATATATTGATGTTGAGCATGCCTTTGACCCTAGATATGCCGCTAACTGCGGTGTCAACCTGCACGATTTACTTATCTCCCAACCCGACACCGGCGAGCAAGCTCTGGAAATTACTGAAACCCTGGTGAGAAGCGGTGCTGTAGATGTAGTAGTCATCGACAGTGTGGCCGCCCTAGCGCCCAGAGCTGAGATAGAAGGCGAGATGGGCGATGCCCATGTTGGTTTGCAGGCACGATTGATGTCTCAGGCACTGAGAAAATTGAGTGCTTGCATCAGTAAGTCTAAAACAGCGGTTATTTTTATTAACCAGTTGCGAGAAAAGGTGGGCATTGTTTTCGGCAATCCGGAGGTAACTCCTGGAGGAAGAGCGCTCAAGTTCTATAGTTCGGTGAGAATAGATTTGAGGCGGGGTGAGTCAATCAAGCAGGGTACAGAAATGGTAGGCGCAAGGGTGAGGGCCAGGGTGGTTAAGAATAAGGTAGCCCCACCCTTCCGCAACGCTGAATTTGACATTATGTTTAATCACGGGATAAGCAAGGAGGGAAATCTGGTTGACCTTGGGGTGGCAACAGGTGTGATAAAGAAAGCTGGCGCCTTCTTTACTTACGGCGATACGAAGTTGGGGCAGGGCAGGGAAAATGCCAAAGATTACCTGAGGCAGCACCCTGAACTAGCTTCACAACTAGAAAGCACCATAAGAGCTTCAACAGCTATTCCCAGCATCTCTCTCGGTAAAGGTTCAGAAACCTTTTCACAAGAAGCTTGATGTAATTCAGGAAGAAGCCAGTTGACAGATAGTAATTCCTTACAGGACTGTCTCAATGCAGCCTACTATTATCTCAGTTATCGCCCGCGTAGTGAAGGGGAAATCAGGCAGTGGCTTCATCGGCGCCGTTTTGCTAATGAAGTGGCAGAGAAAACAATTGCCAAACTCAAGGAGCAAAACTTGAGCGATGATTTTACCTTCGCCCAATTCTGGACAGATAACCGCTTATCCTTCAGGCCTAGGAGCAAAAGATTGATAAAAAAGGAATTAAGAGATAAAAAAGTAGCCGCAGAAATCATCGAACAAGTGACCAAAGACATCGATGACGAAGAGATTGCTTATAAGCTGGGCTCTAGCCGGATGCCGGCCCTTGCCCAGTTAGATTATCCAGACTTTTACCGACGCCTGTCAAGTTACCTCACTTACCGCGGTTTTGGTTACGAGGTCGTAAAGCACACCGCGACTCTTCTCTGGCAGGAAAGGGAACAAGGCTAAGATGATAGACTGGGAATTAATCGCAAAAATCGCTGGTGGTGGTTTTGGCTCTACTCTCCTCGTCTTGGCGATTCTATGTATTGTAATTTGGCTGATAGGGCTTGTGGTACGAAGAAGAGCCGCAAAAGATAAGAAGTGAACTAAGATGTTTGGCTTGTATCAAATGGCTTTTAGCGGGTTAACTTGGGGCAACCTCTTGATGCTCCTCATCGGGGGTGGGCTCATTTATCTTGGCGTGGCCCGAAAGATGGAGCCCATTTTATTAGTGCCCATCGGTCTAGGCATCATGATGGTTAATATACCTTTTGCTGGATTAATGGTTTATGCCCCGGCAGAGCCCGGTGCTATCCCACTGCCGGCATCAGGCGGACTGAAGGAGATAGCCGAAGGGAAAATAGGACTCTTAAACTTGCTTTACCAGTATGGGTTAGAGAGCGAAATAATTCCCTTACTTATCTTCCTCGGAATTGGCGCCCTGTCGGATTTCTCTCCAGCTATAGCTCGCCCCTTGTCTTTTATGTTTGGGGCTACGGCCCAGCTAGGAGTTTTCGTTGTATTCCTTATTGCTTACCTTACAGGATGGTTCACCATCAACGAAGCCATCTGTGTTGGTATTATCGGAGGCTCCGATGGCCCTCCTACGGTTTACCTTACCGTAGCTAAAGCGCCCCAGTTGCTGGGCCCTATTACGCTAGTAGCTTATTCTTACATGGCGCTGGTACCCATACTCCAGCCACCGGTAATGAGGCTGCTTACCTCGAAAAAGGAGCGCCAGATATATATGAAGCCCCAGATGCGAGAGGTTTCCAGGTTAGAGAAGGTCATATTCCCTATAGCCGTCTTCGTGGTGTCCGCTTTACTTGTCCCTGCCTCAGCACCTCTTATCGGCATGCTCATGTTTGGCAATTTACTTTCTGTTACCGGCGTTACTGATAGGTTAGCAGCATCAGCAGGTGGCTTATTCGTAGATGTACTAACATTTTTGTTAGGGCTGACCGTTGGGGCACTGATGCCTGCGGTGGTATTCTTGAATCCCAAGACTTTGATAATTATTGGTCTGGCTGTAGTAGCCTTTGCCTTTGGTACTGCCGGTGGCATCTGGGGAGCGAAAATAGCCAATTTATTCTTAAAAGAGAAGATAAATCCGTTGATTGGTGCAGCAGGTGTCTCCGCGATTCCCATGGCAGCCAGGGTAGCTCAGGTACAGGGGCAAAAGGCGAACCCCAGAAACTTCTTGTTGATGCATGCCATGGGGCCTAACATGGCAGGTGCCATCGCTACCTCAGTGGTTGCTGGAATATTCCTGTCCATGGTTTAAATAGCTTGACAGCCACTCCCACAAAAGCTATATTTTGCCTGCCGAGGGCCATTAGCTCAGTTGGTTAGAGCACGGTCCTGATAAGACCGGGGTCTGTGGTTCGAGTCCACAATGGCCCATTTTTTACTTGTAAAATTTAGCAAATTAGCTCCATTTAAACTACGCTATTGACAAACTAAAGGACAAGGTTTATATTTCAAATATAGGAAAAGGCTGAGAACAGGACTAGTACAGCTTAAGGCGGAATCCAGAGAGTCGGGTAAGGTGTGAGCCGATATTTGCGCGAGGCTGGAATGGACCTGGGAGCCGCAAACCGAAAGGTTAACACCTAGTAGGCTTTGTCGCAGGAGCAGCGTTATCACAGCTCAGGGTATCGCCCGATTGGGTTGTACCTGAAAAGAGATGGCCGAAAAGGCCGAAAAAGGGTGGCACCGCGAAGGTTAGACCTCTCGCCCCTTGGCGAGAGGTCTTTTTATTGTGAGGTGATATGTATTATCCAACACTGGAAGAGGTTCGCCAACTAAGGGAGAATGGCAATTTGGTACCGGTTTGCCGTGACATTCAGGCTGACCTGGAGACACCGGTATCCGCTTACCTCAAGATAGCCCGCGGTAATTATTCCTTCCTTCTAGAGAGTGTCGAGGGTGGTGAGCGAATGGCCCGCTATAGCTTCATTGGCACAGAGCCATCTCTTGTCATAAGGACAGGAAATGAGAATCCCGTTGACCCCTTGAATCTGGTGGAAAGGGAGTTAGCTCAATTTCGTCCCGTGCCCATTGCCAATCTTCCCAGATTCCACGGCGGCATGGTTGGCTACTTGAGCTACGAGGTTGCCCGCTACTTTGAGAGACTGCCCTGTCCTGATCAAGACCCCCAAGGACTCCCCGAGTCTGTGTTGATGCTGGCAGACACCTTGCTTGTTTTCGACCATGTTACCCACAAAATCAAGGTTGTCTCTCACGTTCACTTAGATGGGGATGTTGACACAGCGTATCGGGAGGCAATTTGTAAAATTGATGATTTGGTGAACAGGTTGGAGCAGCCGATGCATTCTGAGGCTCTTAGGAATACGCCACCAAATAGGTCTGAAATGTCACCAAATTTTTCTCCGGCAGAGTTCGAGGCTATAGTATCTCAAGCCAAGGAGTATATCTATGCCGGCGATATAATTCAGGCCGTATTATCGCAGCGGTTGGCAAGACCTACTTATGCTAGTCCCTTCGCCATATATCGGGCATTGCGCTCTGTTAACCCTTCTCCCTACATGTACTACCTCCATTTAGGTGATTTCTATATTGTAGGAGCTTCCCCCGAGCTTCTGGTGCGAGTCGAGGATGGCATAGTATCCAATCACCCCATCGCCGGCACTCGCCCTCGGGGTAAGGATACTACTGAAGACCTGGCTTTGGAAGAGGAACTCAAGCACGATGAGAAGGAGCGTGCTGAGCATATCATGCTCGTTGACCTGGGGCGTAATGACATCGGGAGAATTAGCGAGCCGGGCACAGTCGAGGTAACTCAGCTTATGGATGTGGAACGCTATTCGCATGTTATGCATTTGGTATCAC
>Ga0315548_1002200_pt1 | contig 15391 bp, 10 predicted proteins | sample SalMarSW160110MG_2_FD_202540 | JGI IMG/M metagenome (GOLD analysis project Ga0315548, IMG submission 202540) | Salt marsh sediment microbial communities from the Plum Island Ecosystem LTER, Massachusetts, United States - Salt Marsh Sediment SW1601-110 ...
AAATTATATTATGATGAAAACACGAACTTCAATATTCTTTATTCTTGTGTTGAATATACTGGTAATCAATGGTATTGCCCAGACAATGACATTAAAACTCTGGCCTCAGGGAATCCCCGGGTCAAAAACAGACGTAACCTATACCGACAAGATTACAATTGTTGATGGAATGATGACACGTTGCGAGAGAGTGACTGATCCGGATCTGACGATTTTTCTTCCTCCTGCAGACAGAGCAAACGGCACAGCAGTTTTAATCTGTCCGGGTGGAGGTTATGCTGCCCTGGCTTTTGATCACGAAGGAAATGCCATTGCAAAATGGTTGAATGATAATGGCATTGCAGGGATTATTTTGAAATATCGTCTTCCTTCGGATCAGATAATGGAGAATAAGTCTGTTGGTCCGTTACAGGACGCACAGGAAGCTATGCGGATTATACGGCGTAATGCTTTGACTTGGAATATTGATCCTCAGAAGATCGGAGTGATAGGTTTCTCGGCGGGAGGCCATCTGGCATCAACTATTTCGACACACTATGCAGAAAAGGTATATGATGTAAAGGACAACACGAGTGCACGTCCTGATTTTTCGTTGCTTATATATCCGGTTATTTCATTTGACACAACATTTACTCACAGGGGTTCAAGGAATAACCTTATTGGCATGAAACCAGATGATAATTTGGTAAGGCATTTTTCAAACGACTTGCAAATCACAGGTGATACTCCACCGGCTTTTCTGGTTCATTCGGCGGATGACCGTGCAGTTCCTGTTATGAACAGTATTTCTTATTTTAAAGGATTGCAGAAATTCAGCATACCATCCGAGCTACACATTTTTCAGAAAGGCGGGCATGGTTATGGACTGGCAACTGACAGGGGCACAGAATCATCGTGGCCGACACTGTGTATTAAATGGCTAAATTTATTATTTAAATGAAAATGAGTATCGGTAATCAATAATAATAGGTCATATAACAAACGGGTATATTTATTAAAGTATTAATATTCAATTATTTAAATTATTTTTCTTTTAAGCCCCTTTACCGTTTCCCCCAAGGGGGAAAAGGCTTTATTCAGTGCTCCTTCCCCCTTGGGGGAAGGCCGGGATGGGGGTAATGATAATAAAAAAGTGCGCTTGAGTTATTATTGAAAACCGATAGTCATATAAATGAATAAAGACTGGGAATAGTGTTATATAAACCCTTAAGGGAGTATGATGGCAGATACAAATCATATTGGATTTGATAATGAGAAATACCTCCGGGAGCAGACAAATGCTATTCTCGAAAGGGTGAACCGGTTTAACCATAAACTCTACCTGGAATTTGGAGGTAAGATTTTATATGATTATCATGCAGCAAGAGTGCTGCCGGGATTTGATCCGAATGTTAAGATGCGGCTTTTGAAAATATTAAAGGACAAGATTGATGTAATCCTGTGTATTCATGCAGGTGATATTGAAAGAAAAAAGGTAAGAGCCGATTTTGGAATTACTTACGATGCTGATGCATTAAAAACCATTGATGATTTCAGGGAATGGGGGATAGATATTACGGCTGTGGTCATTACTCGTTATCAGAATCAATCACCTGCACGAGCCTTTAAGAACAAGCTTGAACTGAGGGGAGTAAAAGTATATTTACATTATCCCACAAAAGGGTATCCTGCTGATATTGACCTGATTGTTAGCGATCAGGGTTATGGTGCAAACGAATACATCATGACCACAAATCCTATTGTGATAGTTACCGGACCAGGGCCGGGCAGCGGTAAACTTGCCACCTGCCTGAGTAATCTTTACCAGGAGTATAAAAACGGAGTTAAAGCCGGATATGCAAAATTTGAAACATTTCCAATCTGGGACCTGCCTATCGATCATAAGGTAAATATTGCCTACGAAGCTGCCACTGTTGATCTGAAAGACAAAGTTATGATTGATGAATATCATTTGAGAGCTTATAATATAAAGGTTGTGAATTATAACCGTGATATAGAAGCATTTCATTTGCTTAAAAGGATCATTGAGAAAATAACAGGCGGTGAGTCTATGTATCAATCTCCAACTGATATGGGAGTAAACCGGGCAAGTTCAGGTATAGTTGATGACAGTATAATCTCAGAAGCATCACATCAGGAGATTATAAGGAGATACTTCAGGTGTGCCGTGGAATATATTATGGGTATCGTGGATAAAGACACCCTTAACAGGATTGTTAAGATCATGAATAAAATAGGTGCGGTAGTCGAGGACCGAAAAGTGGTCTTGCCTGCCAGAGAAGCTGCAAAAGATGCTGAAAGAAGTGGAAAAGGCAATGCAGGAATCTTTTGCGGAGCCGCTATTGAATTGCATGATGGGACAATTATAACAGGCAAAAACTCACCACTGATGCATGCATCTTCAAGTCTGATTTTAAATGCCACCAAACACCTGGCCGGACTTCCTGATAATATGTACCTTCTGCCTAAAAACGTTATTGATTCGGTAACCTATTTGAAAAAAGATATATTGGATGGCAAAATGGTTAGTCTCGATGTGGAAGAAACATTGATTCTGCTCGGTATAAGTGCTTTATCTAATCCGGCAGCGCAAATGGCGTTGGAGAACCTGAAATGGTTGCGTGATTGTGAAGTACATCTTACCCATATTCCTACCCCGGGCGATGAAGCAGGATTACGAAAATTAAAGGTAAACCTGACATGCGATCCTGAATATTCAAGCAAGAGCCTTTTCATAAGCGGTTGAGCGATAATGTGTTCAACTCCGGCTTTTCACAATCTGAATTTTAAAGCCATAAATATGGATAACTATCTGAAAAAGTTAATCGCAGGGGGTGAAAATCAACATCTTGACTTCAAATACTGTATTTCTGACAGTAGAAAGATTGCAAGGACATTATCAGCCTTTGCAAACAGCGATGGCGGGAGATTGCTTATCGGAGTAAGGGATAACGGAAGTATAGCCGGAATTAAATCGGATGAAGAATATTATATGGTTGAAACAGCTTCTCAACTTTTCTGTCGGCCCAAAATTTCTTTTAGCATAAAACAACATATAATGGGAGATAAGTCCGTACTGGAGGTTATAGTGACCAGAGGAAATAAAAGACCATATCAGGCTAAAGATGAAAACGGGAAGTGGCATTCATATTTCAGGCACCACGATCAAAACCTTGTAGCAAATAGAGTATTGCTTCAGGTCTGGAGAAAAGAGGGAAAGAGATCCGGTGTAATGGTAAAATTCGGTAAGGTTGAAAATTCTCTGATGGAATATCTTGGGAAAAATGGATCAATTACGTTATCAAAGTTCAGAAAGATTGCCCGGATTACTTCATACAGAGCTGAATCGATATTAGCAAATCTTATTTTATTCAAAGTCATAATCATGAAAGCATCAGAAAAAGGATTCAGCTATGAACTTAATCCGGCTGAACCCATTAACTTAGATTGCGAAAACCAATAGTCTTGATCACCTTAGGCCGGAGTAAAATGATCATTGATATAAATATTTAACCATCAAGTTTCCACTACGGGATTTAATCATTCCCAGCCGCTCTTTATTCCATGCTTTGCTACGTATCCGATGGCTTCAATTTCATAGATTTTACCGTCTCTGATTTTGAAAATATGAGCAGCCGGCAGATCGAATGGCCCCCAATTATTAGGTCTTTCGGTGATTCCGGGTACACCTGTGATCTTTATTACTTTAGGCTCTCCTTTATGAACGAATATGGAATAGGCAAACACCAGCCCCATTTTCTCATCCACAGCAATAAAACGCGGGCGATTGATATCGGTGATATAGCTCATCACGCCTGTACTGAGCTGATCGCTGCAGGTCATCCTTCTGAAAACCGAGAAATCATCCTTTTCTGCCTCCTCAGGCGGTTGATCCTGATAATTTGCGGTTATTGTACCGTTTTCGCGTCGCTGGGATTTATCGGCAAACGGGGCAATTTTTCCGTTATCCTGAACAATGGCTTCATAATACGAATTGGCAATCTTCAGCATCTCTTCCCGCGGTACCCGTTCAGAGGATTTCACCGGCTCAAGCAATCCCGGTCGCACTTGTGACATATTGGGATGCAGTGGCTGATCACCAGAGTGAATCACCAGATGATCGATCTCAGTGATCTTGCCATCGATAACCTTCAGGCGAGCACCCAGGATAGTGGATTTATTGTTCTCCTCGATGACTCCCATGAATCCGATTTGCCCGCCGTCCCTGCAATCCGTCCGGACTAATCGTTTTTCCCGGTTAAATCAGATTTAATCCGCCTTCGCGTAAAGCTTTGGCGGACGCGAAGGACAGGTATAATTAGCTTCGCCGAGCTCGTAAACTCGGTTCCTCGGTGCTTGCACCGTTTTTAGAGTCCAGAGCTTGCTCTGGGGTTCATACCATTTGATTCTGAAATGTGGAATAGTATAAGGAATAATTTACTTTTTTTATATTTATAGGCAAAACCATAATATCTGCATTGCTATGAAAACAAAACAGCAAACAGGAACTTACATTATGAAAACAACCAGGCGTAATTTCATTAAAAAGGTTGCCTCACCGATTATTGCAGCACCTTTTATTCTTCCGTCAAGGGTTTGGGCCTTTCCGCCCAGCAACAAAATCACTATGGGTTTTATAGGTACCGGGAGGCAGTCCCAGATATTGCTTCCCAGATTTATGCCTCTGGCACAGGTTCTTGCTGTTTGCGATGTGGACACCACACGCCGCACACACGCCCAGCAGACAGTTATTAAGTACTATACCGATAATAAGGACAAAGGTGTTGCTGACTGCAAGGCATATAATGATTATCGTGGGCTTATTGAGCGCAAGGATATTGATGCAGTCTGCATTACAACGCCTGATCACTGGCACGCTTTACCTGTTTTACTGGCGCTTCAAAAGGGTAAGGATGTTTACTGTGAGAAGCCCCTGACTCATAATATTCAGGAGGCAATAAATATTATCAGGGCTGTTGATGAAAACAAGCGTGTGCTTCAGACAGGATCAATGCAACGTTCGATGAAAGAATTCCGGATAGCATGCGAACTGGTGCGTAACGGTTGCATAGGAAAGATCGACCATGTTGAATGCAGTTTTGGAGGGGCACCCGTACCCTGTGACCTTGAAGAAGAACCAATGGAGCCGGGTCTGGATTGGAACATGTGGCTTGGCCCTGCACCAGTTCGTCCGTATAATTCAATATTAAGCCCCCGTGGCGTGCACAAACATTATCCGCGCTGGCGTTCTTACAAGGAATACGGTACTGGAGATGTCGGTGACTGGGGTGCTCACCACCTGGATATTGCCCAGTGGGGACTTGGAATGGATAACAGCGGCCCTGTTGAGGTGCGTTTTATTAATGATGAAGCTGCACTCGTTTACTCAAATGGTATTACAGTGATCAGAAGGAGAGGCTTTGGTGTTCATTTCTTTGGCAGCGAAGGAGAGGTCATGGTTAACCGTGGCAGATTCAAAGTGATCGTTAACGGTCAGACGATTGCGTCCTACACTGGTCAGGAGAGCAAAGATACTACCTGTCAGGCTGAGGTTGAGAAAGCTGAGAAGCTTCTCCTGAAAGACGCCAGGATCAGGCTTTATGCAAGCGAGTCACACTACGAGGATTTTCTGTCATGTGTTACGAGTCGCAAAAAGCCGATTGCCAGCGAACAGATCGGCGGCCGGACAGTTATATGCTGTCATCTGATAAATCAGCTTTGTTTCCACAATAAAGCCATGAAATGGGATCCCGTAAACTTTTCCTTTACAGGAGGAACAGGTGATCCTGCCTGGCTTACAGGCAACAACCGGGATTGGACCACCTAGGTTTTAATTTCGTAGAACAAAGAAAACCCGCCTGTGGAAATTCCGGTGATATCAAGCACCCTATTCCGGTTTAATGTGTGCAGTCTGTTTATTATTAAGGCAATTGATCGTTTCCCATTGATATTGAGATGGTTTTATTCCGGATTATGGTGCTCAAACATTTCCGGAATCATATGCTCAGTTGATCCGGAATAAAGTGCTCAGTTTGACTGGATTTTCCAGTGAAATATTTATATTCTCAAATCTCCAATAATGCAGTTCAGACCTCTTTCGGCATATTATAAGGTTTTCTTCCGCCTCCGGGACGAGAAAGGTAAGTATTTGCATCATCGTCATTTACATATCTTTCGGATTTCCCGTCAAATATCAGTTTTCGTCCTGTTCGGTATGCAGTGTTACCCAAATGCATCATTGCGGTTGAAATGTGCCCTTCTTCTATATCAGCTATAAGCTCCCTGTTATTACGGCTTTTCACGCAATCCACAAAATTCTGAAAATGGTAATCAATACCGGCATTGGTAATTTCATCCCACCTGGCATCCGGTTCAACATCTTCCTGCGTCACAGTTATTGAAGGTGTTCCCGATCTGTCCTGCTGGCGCCCGGTACTGAATGCAGCAGTTCCGGTCTGACCGCCGGCCCTGGCCTCTTCGTTCCTGCTCTGGAAGACCTGAAAACTTCTGCCGGATGTCATTGCATATCCTTTTGTACCAAGCCAGAGATTACCCCATGGTTCATTAGGTGTGGGCAGACTTCGTACTTCAAGCTCCATAATTGAGCCATTGGCATATTCAAATGTTGCGACCTCGAGGTTAGGTACATCCTGGTCTGATTCATCCGCATAAGCATAAAAACCGCCACAACAGGCTATTTTTACAGGGTGTTCATTGATATTCATTCCCAATCTAATGATATCCATGGAATGAATTCCATTATTCCCGAATTCGCTTGTGCTTGTATCCCAGTACCAGTGCCAGTTGTAAAGAAAATGGTTTTCATTGAACGGTATCATTGGTGCCGGTCCTCTGAACAGATCCCAGTTAACACCCCTGGGAACCGGGCCGTCGGGTTTTGTGCCAATGCTTTGACGCGAGCGGTACACTGTGCCGCGACCCATACAAATATCTCCTATAACTCCTTCGCGAAGCATCTCAATAGCTTTCATGGTGAGCCTGTTAGCTCTTCTCTGCGTACCTGCCTGAACTATTCTGTTGTATTTTCTTGCAGCCTGAACCATTTTTCTGCCTTCATCGATGTTGTATGAAATCGGTTTTTCAACATAAACATCCTTTCCTGCCTGACAGGCATTTATTGTCATGAGTGCATGCCAGTAACCCGGTGTGGCAATGCCAATGATATCTAAATCCTTATCGTTAAGCATTTCACGATAATCAATGTATGTCTTTGGCTTTGCGCCGCCAAGATCTTCTATTTCCTTAATTGCCTTGGGTAAAAGATACTCAACACAGTCGCATATAGCTGTTACTCTTGTATCCTTTATCTTTGTAAAATTCGCGGTATGTCCTGAGCCTCTGTATAATCCACCCCGATCATTTATTCCTATAACTCCGACATTAATCATATCACTTGGCTTTGTTTGTGCAAAACCCTTAATATATGCAGGAGCTCCGATAGCCATACCTGCTGAAGCCATCACTGATTTCTTAATGAATGTGCGTCTTTTTTCAGTTTTCATTTTCAGGTTGTTTTAATAATTAAATACTATTTTACTCAAGAATATTTCGCATATAATCAATACATTTTTTAATTTCTTTAACGGCATCTGAGCCTTCAGGTGTCCGGTATTCAAGTTCCACATCGACATTTATTGGCCATTTTTCTTTCTTAAGAAGAAGTAATATGTCTGCAATAGGTGTTTCTCCCTCGCCGAAGGGCATATTTGTATTTGCCGGTGTACTTTTTGGCCCTGTTTTATCCTTTATATGAATACTGCTTATTTTATCGTGATACTTTTCTATAATACCATTAGGGTGCAAGCCAGTGGATCCAAAATAGTGCCCGGCATCAAAATTGATCCTGTTGGCCGGTGAATAAGCAAGATATTTTTCATATAACTAATTGTAAAGGATTGTAAAAAGCCCGGATCATATTTGCAGAGACATTGTATCCAATTATTATATCTAAAATTACTAGTCCCGCTAATTTAAAAATTAAGTTCAGGATTCATTTAATAGCTCAAACCTTCATTAAAATTAAAAAGAGCATAGCCTTCTCCTTCCATATATCCTGGTACATCTTCCTTGTTATATTCAACGGCTTCATCTGAAACAGGTGTTGAGAAAGGCATTTTCCCGGATGGATTGAACTTACCTGTGATTATATCCAGAAGAGCGTCAGGGGTTGTTCCAAAAGTGGCCAGAACACCAATTATATTCTTCCTTGTTTTATCATTGTATATCTCGTCAATTACCCAGGGATTTGTATAATTAATTACCAGTATTACCGGTTTCTTTCCCGATAGTCTATTGACATAATCTACATCGACCCCGCATTTAGATAATGAGATTGAGATGGGCGCTCCTTGCCGGCCGGACAATGCATTACCTCTTGGTTTGATCCATAATAATAACACATTTGCTGCATCCGGTGTTTTTACAAATTCAACATTGTAATTGTTTTCATTAACTGCGTAGATATCCGGAGATGCAGTGGTTTGGGGATCTCCCCTTACGGAGCTCCTCTGAAGTGATTCAAAATAGATCTTGGTCTTTTCCGGAACAGGCAGAGCATTACTTTCATTTCTCAATAAAACTATTGATTTACGCATTGCCAGTGCAGCTCTCTCTCTGAATTTTTCATTGTTCACCAGCTTTTCAGCTGCATCGGGATCGACATATGGATTTTCAAATAATCCGAGATTGAAAAATTCTTTCAGCAGCAGTAATACAGAGTTGTCGATAAAACTCATATCTGCCATTTTGGAATTGATTACCTCGATAAGAGTTGAGGGATCAGAAACTCCCGAAAAGATATTTGAGCCTGCTTCAATGGCCGTTTTATATCTTTCAGGTAAAGAAAGATTTTCAACACCCCAGGGCATTCTTTCCAGTGGACCTGTGTCGGTATTAATGATCCCTTTAAAGCCCATCTGTGTTCTTAAAAGATCGGTAATAACTCCTTTATTGTAGGCATATCCTACTTCTTCATACTCTGTTCCATATGGCAGAGAATAATAAGGCATAATAGCTGATGTCCCGGCATTGATTGCAGCCTGAAATGGGATAAGACTGTTTTCAAACATTCCTCCGGGATAAACTTCTCTTTTACCCCACTCATAATGCGAATCCTGTCCTTTTTCTCCTGAACCGCCACCCGGAAAATGTTTGGTAGTAAGAGCCACAGAAGTTGGATTTAAGCTTTCTCCCTGAAAACCAAGAACAATCTGAGTAATTACTTTTGCCACCCATTCAGCATCTTCTCCAAAAGTTCCGTTGACTCTGGACCACCTTGGTTCGACAGACAGGTCAGCCATGTACATGTATCCTTTTCTCAGGCCGACGGAAACCCATTCCTGACGGGCAATATCCGCAAATTCTCTTGCTAATTCCATGTCACGCATTGCTGAAATGCCAAGTTCCCCAGGCCAGGCAGAAAACACAGTTGTACCTAAACTTGTTCCCAGTGATGCATTAGCAGTTATATGGTTACGCGGATTTGAAGCTACAATGGCAGGGATGCCAAGAGGTTCACTTTCGCAAAGCTCCTGAAGCTTATTTGACCATTCAGCCATTGTTCTGGCACTTTCACTTACCCGAAGGATAAAATGGCGCATCTGAAATTCTTTTACGGCCTTAGTAGTTCCTGTTCTTCCACTACCACCCATATTAGCAACTTGTTGTCCGATTCTGTCCAGTGTGTCGCCCCTTTGCCTTGAAGGAACATTTTCCCTGTTTGTGTTTTGCCCCTGCATGGCATTTGCCGGATTCCTAGGCCCACCCTCATCAAGATCACTTGCAACAAGTTTACCTCCTAATGCTGCAGCCCTTGAAGTACCAACCATGTTAATAGTATTGATAAGCATAAAACCGGCTTTTTCTTCAACAGACATTTTAGAAAGCAGATCCTTGCTCCTTTCATCAGCACTCAATCTCCAGTCTTCATACTTATCCAGTTTCCCGTTTTTGTTTAAATCCTTAAATTTCAGCCCGTGTTTTTCAATAACATTGACTGACCTGTAGCCAAGAGCAGGTTGGAGATTCTTCTCTGTACCTGTAGAACAGGATACAATTCCGGTTATCACAAGGAGTTTGATTAAAAATGAATTAATTTTTTTCATAGTCAGATCAGGATATAGAATATAGACAATTTAATATGTCATCCAATTTCATAAAGTTAATAAAAATTAAGAATCTTTAATATAGTAACTGATAAAGCCAAAAACTTCATGAAGATTGAGAGGGAGGCCAGATGAAAAAGCCAATGACCCTGACCATAGATAGCCGGAAAAAAAATTTCCGGAAAATTATGTTATATTAATATTTTCCAACTCTTACTAATATGAAGGATGAAATTCTGCAAACAGCTCTCAAGCTATTTTTAAAATATGGCATTCGTAAAATGTCTATACAGAAACTCATTGATCCTTTAGGCATTTCGAGTAGATGGCAGAACTCTTGTTTAATGGCATTATTTTGATTAGACAAATATGACGAGCCTAATTTCATTTCTTTTATTAAGGAAAAAAGAAGGGATGAATGCTCGAGATTACACATAAAAAGTTCAGTGAGTTAGTGGGAGGATAACATTTAAGGTAAATTTCATGTAAATCCTATTTTTAGAAGGGAAGGGATTCATTAAAATTCACAAAACCTGGTGTAAAATAAAAAACACTTATGATTAAAATTCCATAATTATTTGCTTTTGTTCAAAATCCGATCTGATGACACTTAACATACATAACAAAACAACAAGGAATTAACTCCTTCAATGTATGGTCAACTTACTCTGACCAAAAATGGTCCAGGCTTCTGGCTTTAACAATTGTGTTTGAAATTGAAAAGATAAATAGTAAACTTGAATTAATATTTTTAACTATTAAAAAAAAGATAAAATTATGGAAACACAAAATCCGTCTGGATTATTGGCATTCCAAGACATAAAATATAAAGAGATGCCCCATTCTGATAAGGTGGATTGGTTTAAACTTCGTATTGGGAAATTCAATTCAGGTACTCAGTTGGTGCCTGACCTTTGTAACTCTGCCTTTAAAACGCTTTTCTCAGTTAACCAGTTCTTTTTAGCTTTGTCTGCAATTATATTATTTGCAGGAACAAATGTCTCTTTAGCACAGGACATTGAATGGCAATACATTAATGGGGACGCTCTTCCTGATGCACCAGAATTGGCACTAAGAGGTGAATTTAAAATCGGTGTCAGGACTATTACTGTCGTGAATAAAGGCCAGATCGATATTCTTAAGACTAAAGTGGGTATTGAACCAATATACGACAGAACTCTGAAACTGGAAATCTGGTATCCTGCATCAGTTCCAGACGGAGTAAAAGAATTGGTAACATATGAGGAGGAAAGAGCAGTGCCAAATGATCCAAAACACCAATTGATAAAATATAATTTTCCCGGACGGGCACTGCGTGGTGCAATGCCCGAAACAAAGGACGGAGCTTTCCCTCTGCTGATAGTTTCTCATGGGTATCCTGGATCCAGACTTTTAATGACATACCTAACAGAGAATTTAGCATCAAAAGGATATGTAATTGTGGCAATAGATCACATGGAATCAACTTACAATGATGCCGGAGGATTTCAGAGTACTCTTCTTAACCGCTCAAGGGATATTTTATTTGTTCTTAACCAGATATCAGAATTGAGTAAACCCGGGAGTAATAGTTTTTTAACAGGATTGGTAGATGTAAATAACACTGCTCTTATCGGATATTCAATGGGTGGTTATGGTGTGCTGAATGCAGCAGGAGCAGGTTATAGTCAGCAGCTTGTCACTATGTTCAGTGCAATGACTGGAGGGAGCAAAGCTATTGAAGTACTAACCACAAACAATCCTGCTTTTAAAGCCTTATATGATTACCGGATAAAAGCTGTTGTTGCTTTTGCGCCCTGGGGTATGGAGCGTAATATCTGGGATTCTGAAGGATTAAAAGGATTGAAAGTGCCCGCATTTTTTATCGCAGGCAGCCAGGATGATATATCGGGTTACGAAAAAGGGACCAAAGCAATTTTCAATGGAGCTGTCAACGCTGACCGTTATTTACTGACATATGTCAATGCCAGACATAATGTGGCTCCTAATCCGCCACCCAAAGAGTCATTAAAACCAGGATTGCCTTTTAATTTTTATTACCATTATGCCGAACCAGCCTGGGATCAGCACAGGATAAATAATATTAATCAGCATTTTGTGACTGTCTTTTTGGGTATTCATCTTAAGAAAAAGGATTACGGGCAATACCTTGGATTAAATGAAAATTCCAACATTAATACATGGACAGGCTTTAAGCCACGCACCTCTATGGGGCTCGAACTTTTACATTCTGCTGCAATAAAGCTGAATTAGATTCATTTACATAACCGAAAGATTTGCGTGCAAATTGTTTGTATATGGAAGAGTAATTACCTTGGCCATTGCCTTGTAAGTGACTCATTTTCAGAGTTGCTCGGACAAAGTTTCACGCTTCTGCTGGTTCCAGCGGGATTTCCTCTCCCAATAAATCGGGATCTTTAACTTCTCGTCTTAACCGAAACAGAACTAATCCATTTAACAAGTCATGGTCAAACTCAAGGAAATATTTAAGAAATATGGGATTGAACTTGAAGAGAATGTTTAGATCAAGTGTCAAAGTTGGTGGATATTTGTGAAATAAAATTGACTTTGGATTAAACAAGGTGTAACTTTGTTTTAAAAATTTCTTAACTTACTTTATTCAAGAAGATGCCTGGAAGTAATCATCACTGATCTTTGCGAATGCGAATTAAAAAGACCCCGCAAAACTGAACCGTTGAAAGGGATCATTGATAAGCTGGACAAGGAAGAAAAAGTACCTTCCCACATTATAACTTCAATGGACAGCTTGAACAGATTAGCAACTTTTGGTACTCATCCGAAAGAATATGATCCTGAACAGGTACGCCCCGTGTTAATAAATCTCTCTACCGTTTTCAAGTGGTACTTGAAATTTAAAAATATTGGATTTTATTCACCAGCTGAGAGAAAGACGAAAAAGGTTGAAATCTTCCCCATTAAAAAAGAAATAGTCAATAGGATTAATCAAAATATATTTTTGATTTATGTAAGCAATTGTCCAATATCAGCTCAAAAGGGAAAAATATTATCATAAAATGGCATTATGAGGAGGACGATGTGGATATGTTAGAAGCCGGCAGCGAAATGTCGAGGATTTCCAAAATTCCGTTCGAATTCATACAAAGAAATGAGTAACACTCTTTCCACTAATGTGAGGTTCTAAAAAAAACTTGACTTTTGTTTAAACAATGTTTAATTTTGAAAATGAGATTGAACAAAATGACTGAAAAGTAAATTCTTAGCAGGATTAATATTGTAATAATTCATCATTATAACTAATTCTTTCAGACTAATTATCATTTCAATATATATCCTTTCATAAAAATTTTAATACCTGGTCATGCTATGAAAAAGATTTTTACACTTTCAACAGAAATTGTGTTTTTAATAACAATTCTGATTGCCGGGGGTTGTAGCTCGGCAAAGGACAACAAGGCGAAAAAAGTTGAAATTTATTTAAGTTCTGTCGAAGTAAACGGGGAAATACATCTTTACATGAAAGATTCAAACGGCAATGAAGCTACTGATAGTCTTAGAACAGAGGTTAAGGCTGGAGGTACTGTTATTTGGCGAATAGAACGCCCCGGTGGAATAAAAAAGATAGATGGAATTTACTCCAAGGGGGAACGTAATATATTTAAAAAAGATCCTAGCAAAATATTCTTAAGCAAGAGATTTAGGTTGAAATTATCAGATGATGCAGAAGGGGAGGAAAAATATAGCATTGAGTATTACTTAGAGGATAATACAAAAAAAACCATCGATCCTTTTTTACGGATCCCGCCAATCGACTAACAATAATTTAATGTATTATCGCATTATTTCAGCTTTTTTTATTGCCTTTTTGATGGTAATAAATTCACCAACTGTGCTTTTCGGTCAATCCACCGACAGTTTGTTATATTTATTAAACAACAATCTGGTTAAGGATGATTCTGCTAAATACGACCTTTTATGCAGGATTATCTCAAATACAACTGATGTTGAAAGCAAGTTACAATATTGTGATCAGGCCATAAAACTTGCTGAAAAGCTGAATATTATGCTTGCTAAGCCTTATGTTTTAAAAGGTACTTGTTATCTAAATTCAGGTGATCTTGCATCAGCTCTCGAATGTTTTATTAAAGCGGCAAACAATTACAAGGAAAATGGTAATAACGAGGGCCTGGCATTGGTATATCAGTATATAGCTGAAACATATAACCAGCTAGAAAACCTTAATAATGCAAAGTATTATCTTAAAAATGCTATTGAAATATATAAAAAAGAAAAGGATTCAATGAACCTGGCTACTGCCCTGCTCAATTTAGGTTATGCTAATTACAGTATGGGGCAATACGACACTGCATTAGTCTTATTCTCAACAACAGTTGATCTATTTCAAAAGCTAGACAACCCTGTTGGATATGCCTATTGTCTGGGTAATTCAGGATTGGTTTATTCCAGAATGTCAGATTATGATAAGGCAGAAGACAACCTTCTACGCGCCATTGAAATACTTACCAAAGAAGGAGATGAACGTGCCGTCACCGAGTATATGATCGAATATGCCGGTATTCTTCAGCATAAAGGAGAAATTAAGAAAGCCATTACCTGTGCAATCCGGGGGTTTGGTAGTGCTATAAAGAATGGTATTAAAGAATATGAACGCGAGGCAGCACAAACACTTGCCCAATTATATGAGATTTCCGGCATGTATGACAGTGCCTACCATTATCAGTCGTTATACATAAGCGCTAACGATAGTATTAAAAGTGGTGAGAATATTCAGAAAATGGCTGATCTGCGTACAGAATTTGAAGTGGCAAAAAAGCAGTCAGAGGTTGAGATATTGCAGAAAAACAAATTATTTCAACGTATTGTAATCCTGGGATTAGCAATCATCCTTTTACTGGCCATGGGACTTATATTAGTTTATTATTTAAGTCTTAAACGCTCCAGAAAGCTTACAGCAGCACTTGATGAACGCCGGGTGTTATTGGAAAAGCAGAGCTCTGAACTGAAAGAAAAGAATGACAAAATTATCAGGGCAAATGAAGAACTAAGACATTTATATGAGATTACCAATAGTCAGAAGGAAGAAATAATCAGTGGTATTAACTATGCACAAAGGATACAAAAGGCAATTCTTCCGCCAGAGGCATACATAACTGAGTTAATAAATGAAAATTTCATCCTCTATAAACCGAAAGAAATCGTAAGTGGTGATTTCTATTGGATAAAACAGATAAATCAATATATCATTTTAGTATGTGCAGATTGTACAG